>Ga0209345_10000383_pt1 | contig 57392 bp, 60 predicted proteins | sample Cruoilmetagenom7_FD_187294 | JGI IMG/M metagenome (GOLD analysis project Ga0209345, IMG submission 187294) | Oil polluted marine microbial communities from Coal Oil Point, Santa Barbara, California, USA - Sample 7 (SPAdes) (version 2) | ecosystem: Environmental > Aquatic > Marine > Oil seeps ... | reverse complement strand
GCCCGGGCGGGGCAACCCGACGGAAAGCGCCACAGAAATGAAACCGCCCCTTGGTCCGGCTTGCCGGAACCCCCAAGGGGTAAGGGTGAAACGGTGGGGTAAGAGCCCACCGCGGGGCTGGCAACAGTTCTGGCACGGCAAGCCCCACCGGGAGCAATGCCAAATAGGGACCGCGCGCCGATGATCTTCGGGTCAAAGGCGGGGCTCTTCTGCCCCAGCAGGTCCGGGTTGGCAGCTGTAGCTGCATCGGCAACGGTGCAGTCAGAGGAATGGTCATCGCCTGTCTTCGGACAGGTACAAAATCCGGCTTATAGGCCTTCCGCGCATATTCCTGCTCTTTCAGGTCCGAAAGACAGGTTTTTCGACGAAACCGGCGTCTTTCAGCGTTGGAGCGGGTAAATAGCGGTTGACTCGGGCGCGGGTCTGACTAGAACCCGAAATTCAGGATTCACGCACGCCCGCGGGGGCGGTGCAGCAGGAGAAGACACATGGCGAAGCCAACCACGATCAAGATCCGTCTGAACTCGTCCGCGGGCACAGGCCATTTCTACGTTACAAAGAAAAACGCACGCACCATGACCGAGAAAATGGTCATCAAGAAATACGACCCCGTTGCGCGCAAGCACGTGGAATACAAAGAAGGCAAGATCAAGTAAGATCGCCTGACTTGAACGGTTTGAAAGGCCACGCGGTTTGCGCGTGGCCTTTTGCATTGGGGAAGGCATTTCGCGGCCCTTTCGATCCGGCTTGTCGCTACTGTGTCGCCCATTGGCCAGACCGCGCCGCAAGCGCATAGCGCAGGCATCCGCGCGGTCCGTCAAAATGCAATCGCCCCTCTCGATGCCTGCCGGCATCGTCACTTTCCCGCGCCACTTCAAAAGTAGCGCAGACCTCAATAGCATCCGCCGTCCGCGTCACCTCATAGGCAGCGTCGGTCAGCGGGTCGCGTAACGCGTGCTCAGCGTCACGACACGCCCGAGAAAAGGCCGCCTGCTCTCCAGCCTCACAAATGGTCGCATCAGCGATTCGCCGCAGGTCTGCGCGGCGCGTTTGGTCGCGCGCCTCGGCACGCGCATGACCCGGCCCGCCGACCACGGCGAACCCGGCGATCAATGCCGCTAGAACCAAGCCAAGCACGCTCCAGAAAAAGAGGCGGCTCATCCGGCCTGCCCCCGCCGCCCATCGTAGCGATAATAGCCAAAGATGCCCCCGGCGATTCCCGCGACCACCAGCGCTTTCAGCGCAAACTGCAGTGTGAAATCACCGCTTAGGAACGCATAGATCACCGCCACCAAATCGCCGAGCAGCACCGCCGCGGCAAACAGCAGGGTCACATAGGTCATCCAATTGCGAATGGCCGAGCGTGACAGCGCCGGATCGGCGGCCAGCCGCCTGCGCTCGCGGGTGGCAAGCCAAAGGTACAGCGGCAGGGTCACGATCAGCACCGCCATAGCCCAGCGAATGCGGTAGGTCGCGCTGCCGGTCGCAGGCTCTATAAAATGGTCGATGAGCGCATGAAGCAGCCCAACCAGATACCCCGCGCCAAAGAGCAACGCACCGAACATCAGCGCATAGATAAAGAAATCCCGTGCCGTCACGATCGGCTGCGGGCGCGGCACCGGCGGGGCGAAAGGCACATCGGCCCAACCTGCCAAAGCGTCACTGACTTCTTGCGCCGACCAGCCCGCCTGCCCCAGCACCGCAGCGATCTCTACCCGGCTTTTGCCCGCACTTAGTGCGTCGCGCACGAACTGCGCCAACTCTTTATTGCCCGCCATGGGTTATCCCCTTCTTTTGGCTTGGAAAAACTTTATCAGCAGATCTTCGGCCTCCCGTCCGGCTATGCCATCAAAGACCTGCGGCACATGATGGCACTGGGGATGCGAGAACACCCGCGCGCCTTGTGCCACGCCACCTGATTTGGGGTCTGCCGCGCCATAGAACAAGCGCTCAACCCGCGCGGCAGCAATGGCACCGGCGCACATCGCACAAGGCTCCAACGTGACGTACAGCGCATGTCCGATCAGCCGTTCCGAGCCGACCGCGGCGCAGGCCGCGCGCAGGGCCAGCATCTCTGCATGGGCGGTGGGATCGTTTCGGGCACGGGTCTCATTGCCAGCTGCAGCGACGATCTGACCCGCGGGCGACACGACAGCTGCCCCCACCGGCACTTCGCCGCGTGTGGCGGCCGCGCGGGCCTCAGCCAGCGCCTGACCCATATACGAGCGAAACTCCATTCTGCCACATGGCCGCAAACGCCACCCTTTCGCAAGCCCGTGAAACAGGGTAAGCGCAGTGTATGAACGCAAAAACGCCCCCCTCCGGCCCCGGCCCGCAAAATACCGATACCGACGCCAGCACGTCTAAGGGCGACCGCATCGCTAAGGTGCTATCGCGCGCCGGTGTCGCGTCGCGCCGCGAGGCTGAGCGGATGATCGAAGCGGGCCGCGTGCGCGTGAACGGAGAGCAGATCGACTCACCTGCGCTCAATGTCACGCCCGAGGACAAGATCACCGTCGACAACACCCCCGTCGGCGCACCCGAGCCGCCGCGCATGTGGCTTTATCACAAGCCCGCCGGGCTGGTGACAACCGCACGTGATGAGAAGGGGCGCGAGACGATATTTGACGACCTCCCCGAAGACATGCCGCGCGTGATGACCATCGGCAGGCTCGACCTCAACTCAGAAGGGCTGCTGCTGCTGACAAACGACGGCGGAGTGAAACGTAAGCTTGAACTGCCTAGCACCGGCTGGCTGCGCCGCTACCGCGCGCGGGTGAATGGCCGCCCCACAGACGAAATGCTTGAGCCACTGCGCCGCGGCATCACCGTGGAGGGCGAGAATTTCCTGCCGATGGACGTGACGCTGGATCGCCAGCAAGGCGCGAATGCGTGGCTGACAATCGGTCTACGCGAAGGTCGCAACCGCGAGATTCGCCGCGCGATGGAGGCCGTAGGCCTGACCGTCAACCGGCTGATCCGCACGTCCTACGGCCCGTTCCAATTGGGCGAACTGAAAACCGGCGAAGTCGAAGAGCTGCGCCGCAAGATCGTGCGCGATCAGCTGGGGTTGGAGTTGGAAGACCCAACCGGCACCGCCGTCAAAAAACCCACCGCCGTCCGCCGCCCACCGCGGCGCAAGCCCGGCGGTTTCGGCGGCGCGGGCCAGCCTGGCATGCCGGTCCAACGGGGCGAAGACGATGAACCGCCCCCCCGCCGCGGGGGCGGCAAAGCCAAAAACGCGCCACGTGGCAAGGCGGCAGCGGGCAGAACCGCAGATAAACCGGGCGCACGCCCCGGCAGCCGTACGGGTGGCAAACCAGCCGGAAAACCCGGCAACCGAGGCCCAAAGCCCCGCCGCTGAGCAGGCCCGCCCCAAGCTGCGTCGCCCGCTTTTGGAACGCTGCTGAGCCGTGCGCGTTGATTAGTGAACGGCAGGCAAGATCAGCGCGAAACCGCTGTCAGAAAAGGGCAATATGGCGCGAATATTGATGTTTTTGGTGGCCTTGGCTGCGCTGTTGGTTATCATCCTCGGCGTGGCCTCACTGATGGGGCGCGCTGCAGACACCGCTGGCACGGCATTGCGTCCCATCTGGGGCAGCAAAAGGGGAAATTTGATGGCGCCGACACCCTTTCAAAAGATCGCCTACGGGGCATTGTTGGTTGTGCTGCTCGGCGTGACCAGCGGATTTCTTGGGGGGCTCTGATCAATGGCGCAGCGCTTTGGCGGACGTTATAGCCCCGATTCTGATGGAAAGCACGGCGGCACTCCGCGTAAAACGCAGCGGCTGCGGGTTGATCCAGCGGGCGGGCGTGTGAACCTTCTGTTCGTACCACCGGCTGTTCTGGTGGCGACATCTTTGGTTGGCGGCGCTGGCACTTTGGTTCTGGGCCTTGCGGGCGCGTTTGTGCTGGCGTCAGGCGTTTGGCTGCTGCGCGAAGGGCTGCTGGCCGAGGCCGAATACCATGAACGCAAAGTGGCCCGCCGCCCCGCATGGCCACGCAAGATATTCGCGGCCCTGCTGACCGGAGTGGGCACCGCGATCGCCGCTTACACCTCTGAGCCGGGCATCGTGGCACCCGTTCTGTTCGGCGCGGCAACCACAGCACTACATGTGGCCGCATTCGGCATTGATCCCTTGAAAAACAAAGGCATGGAAGGCATCGACACCTTCCAACAAAACCGCGTGGCCCGCGTGGTGGATGAGGCGGAGAAACTGCTGACGGGCATGAGCCAGGCTATATTGCGCGCCGGGGACCGCCGGGCAGAGGCGCGCTTGGCTGACTTTCAAGACACCGCCCGCCATTTGATCCGCACTGTCGAAGAAGACCCGCGAGATCTGACCGCCGCCCGCAAATACCTTGTCGTCTACTTACGCGGCGCGCATGATGCGACGGTGAAGTTCGCCGATCTCTATGCCCGCAACCATGATGACCAAGCCCGCAATGATTACCTAGCACTCCTCGACGATCTGGACGAAAATTTCGCTGCCCGCACGGCGAAATCCCTGCTTGACGACCGCAGCGATCTGAACGTCGAAATTGACGTGCTGCGCGCGCGTCTCTCCCGCGAGGGGGTCAGGCTGGATCAGCCGACGCCCGCAAATACTAAGGAAGATCAGTGATGACCGATGCCGTCCGTGAAAAAGCCGCCCAGTCGCAAGGGTTGGTCGAAGAAGTGAACGCAACAATCCTGCCCGAACCCGCAGACGCCAATGCCATCGTGCCCTTGGCCAAAGCCAATGCGACCCAGAGCGCGGAAATTCAAAAGCGCATGGCCGAGATTGACGTAACCGATACGCAATCCATCGTTAGCTTTGGCTCTGCCGCGCAGGCGGAACTGCAAGTGATCAGCCAATCCATGCTTGCGGATGTGCGCAACAAGGATGTCGGCCCCGCAGGGGACAGCCTACGCACGATGGTCAGCGCCATTCGCGGCTTTTCGGTCTCGGAACTGGACGTGCGTCGCAAGCAAAGCTGGTGGGAAAAGCTGCTTGGGCGTGCGACGCCCTTCGCCAAGTTCACGGCCCGCTTCGAAGAGGTACAGGGCCAGATTGATCGGATCACCGACAATCTGTTGGCCCATGAGCATACGCTGTTGAAAGACATCAAATCGCTCGACCTGCTCTATGAAAAGACGCTGCAATTTTACGATGAGCTGGCGCTCTATATTTCTGCTGGCGAAGCCAAGATCGTGGAACTGGATCACAAGACCATTCCTGCAAAGCAGACTGCACTGGATAAGGCGGGCGAAGACAATCAAGTCATGCGCGCCCAAGAGCTGCGCGATCTACGTGCCGCGCGAGACGATCTGGAGCGCCGGGTGCACGACCTCAAACTGACGCGACAGGTCACGATGCAATCTCTGCCCTCGATCCGGTTGGTGCAAGAAAACGACAAGAGCCTCGTGACCAAGATCAATTCGACCTTGGTGAACACCGTGCCGCTGTGGGAAACCCAACTGGCGCAGGCCGTGACCATCCAGCGCAGCAGTGAAGCGGCGGGCGCGGTACGTGAGGCGAACGACCTCACGAACGAACTTCTCACCTCCAACGCCAAAAACTTGCGCGACAGCAACAAGGTGATCCGCCAAGAAATGGAGCGCGGTGTGTTTGACATCGAAGCGGTGAAGCAGGCCAATGAAGACCTGATCGGCACCATCGAGGAATCGCTTCAGATCGCGGATGAGGGCAAAGCGAAACGCGCCAGCGCCGAGAAGGAATTGCAAGAAATGGAAGGCCGTTTGCGCGATACACTGGCCGCCGCCAAAGCCCGTGAAACGGGTTTGGGTGACACAACCAGCAACGCGGTTCCGAGCTGAAACCGGCGTGAGGAAACAGGCAATGCAAGGTCGTCTGCGAAGACATCTGCGCGCCGCAGCGGCGCTGACGCTGAGCGCGCTTTTGCTCGCCTGCGCTGAGCCTGAGCCTGTCTTGCAAAAGGTCGCCAAACCGCAGGCCCGCCCTGCGGTGGCGCCCCCACCCGCGCCGGTGGTTGCACAGCCGACTTCGCAAAAAAGCGCCATGCTGCGCAGCTATTTGCATCAGGTTGAAAAGGCGCAGCTTAGCCAGGAACTGCTGCGTCAAGATGGCGGCGGGGAAGACACGCCCTTCACCAGCGAAATGTTGGCGCGCAATTTCGAACAGATCGCTTTGTACAACGAATATGACGGTGATTTTTCGGGCCACGGCGGGGCCAGCCCCCTGCGCCGCTGGGAAGGGCCTGTACACATGCAGATCATCTTTGGTGATAGCATTCCACCCTCGCAACGCCGCTCAGACACGACCAATATCAAGGCTTTCGCCCGACGGCTTGCGCGGATTACGGGGCATCCGATCTCAACGACTGGCACGCCTAATTTCATGGTGGTTGTGGCCTCTGAAGACGACCGCGTGGATGCTTTGACCCATGCGGCGGAAAAGGTCGCAGGGGTTAGCCCCTCTTCGCTGCGCGCCATGCGCAACATGCGACGCGACACCTACTGTGCCGTGGCGGCCTATGCGGTGGGCGACAATCCTAACGTCTACACCGCCGCTGTGGCGGTGATCCGCTCGGAAAACCCCGAATTGCTGCGGTTGTCGTGCATCCACGAAGAGCTGGCTCAAGGGTTGGGCCTGGCCAATGACAGCCCCGCCGCGCGGCCTTCGATCTTTAACGACGACGACGAATTCGCGCTACTGACACGGCACGACGAACTTTTGCTCAAGATGCTTTATGATGCGCGTTTGCGCCCCGGCATGACAGCAGAACAGGTCAACCCGATCACCCGGATCATCGCGCGCGAGTTGACGGATGGGCCGGTGTAACGCACCCTTGCGACCAAAGAATAAGGACCATTCCCATGGGCATTTTCGATTTCCTCTCAGGCCAGTTCATCGACGTCATTCACTGGACTGACGACACCCGCGACACGATGGTCTGGCGGTTCGAGCGTGAGGGCCATGAGATCAAATACGGTGCCAAGCTCACCGTGCGTGAGGGGCAAGCGGCGGTCTTTGTGCATGAGGGGCAGTTGGCGGATGTCTTCACCCCTGGTCTCTATATGCTTGAGACCAACAACATGCCGATTATGACCTCCCTTCAACATTGGGATCACGGGTTCAAAAGCCCGTTCAAATCCGAGATTTACTTCGTCAACACAACCCGGTTCAACGACCTGAAATGGGGCACGAAAAACCCGATCATCGCCCGCGATCCTGAGTTTGGCCCGGTGCGGCTGCGGGCCTATGGCACCTATTCGGTACGCGTGAGCGATGCTGCCCGGTTCCTAACCGAGATTGTGGGCACCGACGGTGAATTCACCATGGACGAAATCTCTTACCAAATCCGTAACATCATCGTGCAGGCCTTTTCGCGGACCTTGGCAAGTTCGGGCATTCCGGTGCTCGACATGGCCGCAAACACGCGCGAGCTGGGGCAATTGGTCGGCAAGGACATCGCTGCACAGATCGCGGAATACGGCCTCGCGATGCCAGAGCTTTATATCGAAAACATCTCGCTCCCGCCCGCGGTTGAGGCGGTCATGGACAAGCGCACATCGATGGGCGTGATCGGAAACCTTAGTGAATACATGCAGTTCCAAGCCGCCGAAGCGCTTGGCCGCGATGGGGCTGGGGGTGCCGCGATGCAAACCGGCCTTGGTGCGGGGCTGGGGATGAGCATGGCCCAAGCCGCTACCGCGCAGGCTGGGCCCTGGGGCGCGCGCGCGGCACCTGCCGCCACCGCTCCCGTGCCGCCGCCCCCACCGCCGGTCGAGAAAGTCTGGCACATTGCCGAAAATGGCGCGACCTCTGGCCCCTTCTCCAAGGCCGCGATGGGGCGCAAGGTGAGTGACGGCAGCCTTGGGCGTGACAGTCTGGTCTGGACGCCGGGCCAAGATGGCTGGCAGCAGGCTGAAGATGTGGCCGAACTGGCGCAGCTCTTTACCGTGATGCCGCCGCCCCCACCGCCGCCCGCGTGATCCGGCGCGGCCGCGGGTGAAACTTTTAGGCCTTTTTCCCGTGGCTCTGCCATGACACCGCGCATTCACGTTCCAAACCGCCGCAGCGCCCTGAAGGTGCTGCATTGGTCGATGGTGCCGCTGCTGATCTGGTTCATCCTTGTGACCCCCGCCGATGTGCTGCCCTTTGGCCGCACGGCTTTTCGCATTCATTCGCTGCTGGGTCTGGTCTTTGTCACCGCCTGTCTGCTCTGGACCGCCGATTACCTGCGCCGGGGCCTTGCCAGCCGACCGGGGCCAAAGCTGCCGCCTTGGGCGCGGCGTGTGCATCAATGGATGCATAAGGCGTTGATTTGGGGGCTGTTTGGCGTGGCACTCACGGGATTTTGCCTTGGTCTTACTGCACCACGATTGTTCATGGCGGGCGATCTGGTGCCGGTGGCCCCGCCGCTGAACCTGCCGCGTGCGCATGATCTGATCGGCAAAATCCACATCTATGAATTCTACCTGCTGGCCGCCATCGCGGGTGCCCATGCGCTGTTCCACCTTTGGCGGCACCTGCGCTTGCGCGACAACGCGCTGCGGATCATGGCGCCGAAATGCCTGCACCGCTTTTTGTGAGGTTCAAGGTCTGGCCCATGCCCCCCAAGGCCGCTAGGCTCCGCCGCGATTGACCTTGCAGAGCATGTCTTATGTCCGCCACCGATCTACCCCCCGCCGCCCCGCTGGAAGAGCACCGTTTTCCCTGTGACACCTGCGGCTCTGACATGCGCTTTGACCCGGCGCAGTCGCTGTTGATCTGCGATCACTGCGGCAATGTCGAGCCAATCGAAGGCACGGGTCGGCATGCCCATGCGATCGCCGAGCAAGATTTCCGCGCCGGATTGCAGGCCGCGCTGCCCGCCGCCGAGATGGAAGAGACCCGCGTTACCACCTGCCCCAACTGCGCGGCACAGGTCGAGTTCGAGCCCGGCAAACACGCCACCGAATGCCCTTTTTGCGCCACGCCAATTGTGATCGACACCGGCACCAACCGCCATATCAAACCCCGTGCCGTGCTGCCCTTTGCCCTGCCCGAAGAAAGCGCCCGCAATGCGATGAAAGACTGGCTCGGCAGCCTGTGGTTCGCGCCCAATGGCTTGCAGCAATATGCGCGCAAGGGGCGGAAAATGCAGGGGATCTACGTACCCTATTGGACCTATGACGCGCAGACGGCCTCAAGCTATCGCGGCGAGCGGGGCACGGTCTATTATGTCACCCAAACGGTCATGCGCAACGGCAAGCGCGTGCAGCAACAGGTGCCGAAAGTGCGCTGGCGCAGCGCGTCAGGCCGGGTGGCGCGGTTCTTTGACGATGTGCTGGTGCTGGCCTCGCGTTCGCTGCCCAAGAAACACACCGACGCGCTGCATCCGTGGGATCTTTCGGCGCTGGAGCCCTACGCGCCCGAATACCTCGCCGGGTTCAGGGCCGAGGCCTACGGCGTGTCACTGGAGGAAGGCTTCACCCAAGCCCGCGCCCATATGGACCGGGTGATTGAGCGTGACGTGAAATTCGACATCGGCGGCGACCGCCAGCGCGTGCATAACATCGATACGCAGATCAGCGACGTGACCTTCAAACATATCCTGCTGCCGGTCTGGCTGGCCGCTTATAAGTACCGTGGCAAGACCTATCGTTTTGTGGTGAACGGCCACTCGGGCAAGGTGCAGGGCGAGCGGCCCTTTTCCACGATTAAAATCACCTTCGCCGTGGTGCTGGGGCTGATTGCCGCCGCCATCGTCGGCTATTTCGTGGCCCAGCAATGACCCAGACCTACGACCAATTCGCCGCGCTTTTGCAGGCCCGCTACTCTTGCCGCGCTTTCCGGCCCGATCCGCTGCCGGATGAGATCATTACCCAAATCGTTAATGCCGCGCGCCATGTGCCATCGTGGTGCAACGCGCAGCCGTGGCAGGTGACCGTGACGCGCGGGGCGGGCACCGATGCCTTCCGCGCCGCACTGCTTGAAGCTGCGCACGCGGACGCTCCGGCTCAGCCTGACTTGCCTTGGCCCACTGGCTATTCCGGCGCTTATGCCGAGCGTCGCCGCACATGCGGTTTTCAGCTTTACAACGCGGTGGGTATCGCGAAATCCGACCGCGTCGCCCGCAAGGCGCAGATGCTGCGCAACTACGCGCTGTTTGACGCGCCGCACGTTGCCATCGTCACGTCACCCACCGAGCTTGGTCCAAACGGTGCGATGGATTGCGGCGGTTTCGTCACGGCCTTTACCCTCGCCGCGACAGCGCTTGGCGTGGCCAGCATCGCGCAAGCCTCGATCGCCGCATACGCGCCGGTGGTGCGCAGTCACCTCGGCCTGCCCGAAGATCGGCTGGTGCTCTGCGCCATCTCATTCGGCTATGCAGACCCTGACCACCCGGCCAATACCTTCCGCACCGAACGGGTCGCCGCCTCAGACATTATTGACTGGAAAGACTGACATGCGCGCATTGTTACAAAGGGTGACCGAGGCGTCGGTCACGGTCGAAGGTGAGATCATCGGAATGATCGGCCCCGGTCTCTTAATCCTCGTCTGCGCCATGCCTGAAGACACGGAAGAGACGGCAGAGAAGCTTGCGCTGAAGGTCTCCAAACTGCGGCTTTTCAAGGATGAGGACGGCAAGATGAACCTGAGCCTCGCCCAGACCGGCGGTGCTGCGCTGGTGGTCAGCCAATTCACCCTCGCCGCCGACACTTCGCGCGGCAACCGCCCCGGTTTTTCGGGTGCGGCGAAACCTGACATGGCAGAGACGCTCTATGAGCATTTTGCGCGCAGCCTTAGTGCCTTGGATATCACCGTGCAAAAAGGCCGGTTCGGCGCGGATATGTCCGTGGCGCTGACCAACGATGGGCCGGTGACACTCTGGCTCGACAGCGCGGCGCCGTAGTCGGAAGCGGGAAAAGCATGGGCCGGCAAGCTTGGGAGGAGGTAAGCTTGCCGGCCGGTATAACGGGTCCGGGAGGAGGACCGTTAAGATGCGGCGTCAGATCAACCCTGGGAGGAGCGGGGTCCGACGCCTGACAATGCGGCGCTAAGCGCGCGACATTGATTGCTGAAGGTCGAAGGCCCTAAGGCTTACAGACCGTCGTATTCTTCGGTAACCAGCGCTTCGGCGTGCTGCGGGATCTGGTTCCGCTTGATGCCCGCGCGCTCTAGCTGATCGTCGCTCATGCTGTTGAGGACAGACTGCATGCGCGAAATCTGCATCTGGGTCACGCCGCGTGCCAGCAAGCTGCCGACTTTGCCAGCGGCGGTGCCAAAGGCACCAACAACAGGCGCGGTCGCGTCGCGGAAAGAAAAACCGTGGGGGGCGGAGAGGGTGTTGTTATACTTCATAGGTCTGTTCCTTTGAAAGTTCTTCCGACGCAAGACGCCGGATGTCGCACCGCGCGATGCCGATATCCGACAGTTCGCGATCACTCAGTGCGGTAAGTTCTGTGAAAGTACGGTCATAAGCTGCGCGCCGGGCTTTGATCTGGGCCACACGACGACGCATGCCGTCAAAGGTGTGCTGAAGCCCATCGAGCGCGGAGCTCAGGGTGGTGCCACGTGAGATTGCCATCGTCATAAGCGCAACTCCTTTCAGAATGCTGCAAGTGCATTATCAATGCTGCAATGCAGAAGTAGTACGCTCAGCCCCTAATTTGAACCCGCAGAATTTGCATAGGCGCTATGCCTGACAGGAAAGGCCGCCCTTTAAACATGCACAAAACAGCCTAAAATTCTTGCGCCGACACACAGAAAATGTGCATCGGCGCAACGCAGCTGGGCTGCAATCAAGGATTTGAAGAGACTAAGGGCAGGACTGACGCCCCCTGCCCCTTGGTCGGTTAGCTCGCGGGTTCCCAAGGGCGCGTATAGACGCTGAGCACTTTGGACACGTCATCATGTGACGCATTGTGCATCGTGACCTTAGCCACAAGCCCGCGCTTTTTGTCATCGATCACTTCGGTTACCCGTGCGGCGCAACCGGCTTTCTCTAGGCTGCCATTGTAGACCCGCGTGATTGCATCCTTGCGCAGGTCGGGCTTGAAGATTTTGCCGACAGCGGTCTTAGGGAGTTCATCCATGATCTTGAGGTGTTTGGGCTGCGCCGCGCGTTCGGCAACCTTTTCCTGCGCGAAGGCCAGCAGTTCTGCTTCGGTCACCGTGGCGCCGGCCACCAGCTCGACAAAGGCGCAGGGCACCTCGCCCGCGTGGGCATCAGGTTGGCCGATGGCCCCGGCAAAGGCAACGGCTTCATGGCCCAACAGCGCCTCTTCAATCTCGGCCGGGTCGATGTTGTGCCCGCCGCGAATGATCAAGTCTTTGGCGCGGCCAGTGATCCAAATGTAGCTATCGCTGTCGATACGACCCAGATCGCCCGTGCGCAGGTATTTACCGTGGTAGAAAAGATCTTTGTTTTTGTCTTCCTCGACATAGGTATGGCCCGCAAAGACACCGGGATTCGACACACAGATTTCGCCGATCTCATCGACACCCGCGTCGATCGGCCCATCGGCCGTGCCTTTGATGATCCGCACATCCGAATAAGGAAAGGCGATGCCGATGGAGCCTACTTTTTTGATGCCGTCGGGCGGGTTGCAGGACACAAGGCAGGTCGCCTCAGTCAGACCATAGCCCTCAATCAACGTGATGCCTGTGGCTTTCTCAAAGCGGCGGAAGAGCTCCAGCGGCAGTGGGGCAGACCCGGAGAATGCGGTTTTCACGGTGCTGACATCCGCATCAATCGGCCGCTGCATCTTGGCCGAGATCGCAGTCGGCACGGTGATGATAAAGGTGATCTTCCACCGCTCAATCAGCTTCCAGAAGTTATCAAACACCCCATCCCCGCGATAGCCCTGCGGCGTGGGGAAGACCACATGCGCGCCAGAGGCCACGGCGGCCATCAAGATCACATGGCAGGCAAAAACGTGGAACAGCGGCAGCGGACACATGATATTGTCCTCTTCGCTGAACAGCAGGCGATGGCCCAGCCAGCCGTTGTAGATCAGGCCGGAATACTTGTGCTGCGCCACCTTCGGCATGCCGGTGGTGCCCCCGGTGTGGAAATAGCAAGCGACACGGTCTTCTTGCACGTCCTTGAAATTGAGCGAGGTGTTCTGTTTGGCGATCTCGGCGTTGAAGTTGAGGTACTTCGCCTGATTTTCTGCCAGCCCCTTGGGCCGGACCAGTGGCACGATCCAGCTTTTTGGCGGTGTCAGATAGCGGACAAGATCCACCTCAAGCACCGTATGCACCTTCGGCGCAAGCCGCACCGCTTCGGCGGTCTTCTGGGCCACGTCCGTCTTGGGGAAAGGCCGCAGGGTGACCACGACGGATGCGCCGACTTCGCGCAGGATGGCACCGATCTGTTCGGCATCCAGCAGCGGATTGATCGGGCTGACGATCCCGGCAACGGCACCGCCCAGCAGGGTGATTGTCGTCTCGTTACAGTTCGGCAGCACGTAGGCCACCACGTCTTTCTCACCAATACCGAGGCTGCGGAAAAGGTTGGCGGCCTGTGTCACGCGGCCATGCAGCTCGCTCCAGGTCAGCGTTTCGGCCTTGTCTTTGGGCCCAGAGAAAATCTGATAGCTGACGGCGTTATGCTTGGGGAATTTCGCGGTCGTGTTGCTCAGCATTCCGTAGAGCGTCTTGGCCACGTCGCGGTCTTCCCACGGCATTTCCGCCGCGATTGCATTGCGGTCCTCGATCCCGGCGAATGTCATGGTGTCTCCTCCCCTATGCCGGTGTTCCGGCTTATTCTCCTTGGGCCAGATTGCGGTGAAACGCGCCGTTCCGCAAGCAATCGGCGCCGACAGACGCAACGTCATGCAAAGGTGACGTAACGCCGCGTGGGTACCGTTCAAGTCTTGGTCAGGCCGCTGCGGCCCCGTCGGTGAACTGCAAGCGTGCCAAACGCGCATAAAGTCCGTCGCTGGCCACCAATTCATCATGGGTGCCGATGGCCGCGATACGGCCCGCCTCCATCACTACGATGCGGTCGGCTTTCTTTACGGTGGCCAAACGGTGCGCGATGATCAACGTGGTGCGATCCGCACTGAGACGATCCACGGCGGCTTGCACCAGCCCTTCACTCTCGGAATCCAAAGCGCTGGTTGCCTCATCCAGCAGCAGCACCGGCGCATCACGCAGGATGGCGCGGGCGATCGCGATACGTTGTTTCTGCCCGCCAGAAAGCATCACACCACGCTCCCCAAGATAGCTGTCATAGCCCTCTGGCAAAGCCGTGATGAACTCATGCGCTGCGGCCGCGCGCGCGGCCTCTTCGACTTCTGCATCGGTGGCGTCGGGCCTGCCAAAGCGGATGTTTTCGGCGGCGGTCGCAGCAAAGATCACCGGGTCTTGTGGGACCAGCGCCACAGCGCGACGGAAGTGGTCACGCGCCACATCCCGCAGGTCCACGCCGTCCAAAGTGATGCGGCCCGCCTGCGGGTCATAGAACCGCAAGATCATCTGGATAATCGTGGTTTTCCCCGCACCCGATGGACCGACAAACGCCACAGTCTCACCGGGGCTAATCTCAAGATCAATCCCATCCAAAGCCGCCACATCGGGCCGTGCTGGGTAGGTGAATTCTACGTTTTCAAATGCGATCTTGCCTGCAACGGGTTGCGGCAGGCTGACTTGCGCGTCGGGGGATGGATCGTTCACTGTGTCTTCTGTCTGAAGCAGATCAACCAACCGCTCTGTGGCGCCCGCCGCGCGCTGCAACTCGCCCCAAATCTCTGACAAAGCGGCAACCGCGCCTGCAACCATCACCGCGTAGATTACGAATTGCACCAGCGCGCCCGCGCTCATGACATCGGCGCGCACATCCCGCGCCCCGATCCAAAGCACGCCAACCACGCCCGAGAACACCAGAAAAATCACGATCATCGTCATCACGGCACGGGTTTTGATGCGGCGCTGCGCGGCATCGAAAGACGCTTCGGTCATCTGCGCAAATTGGCCCCGGCTTGCCGTCTCATGGGTAAAGGCCTGAACGGTTTGAACCGCCCCCAACGTTTCAGAGGCATTGCCCGAACTGGCTGCGATCCAATCTTGGTTTTCACGGCTCAGCACCCGCAACCGACGACCCAGCGTTAGGATGGGAAACACCACGGCAGGCACAATGAGCAGAACCAAACCCGTGAGTTTGGCAGACGTCAGCAGCATCAGCCCAAGGCCACCTATGAAAATCAATAAATTACGCAGTGCGATAGAAACAGACGAGCCGATCACCGACAGGATCAGCGTCGTGTCGGTGGTGATCCGGCTGAGCACTTCGCCTGTCATGATGCGCTCATAAAACGAGGGGCTCATGCCCACCACCCGGTCAAAAACGGCACGCCGAATGTCCGCCACGACCCGTTCGCCCAGCCGCGTGACCAGCGCATAGCGCAGCCCGGTACCCACGGCGAGCAACCCTGCGATCAGCAAGGCGGCGACGAAATATTGATCCAGCAACTCAGTCTCGCTGGTGCCGAAATTGTCGATCACCCGGCGCACGGCCAAGGGCAAGGTAAGCGAAATCATCGCCGTCAAAACCAAAGCGCCCCCCGCGGCGGCCATCAACCAGCGATAAGGGCTAAGAAAGGGCGTCAGCGCCGCCAGGGCTCCGATCCGCCGCGATTTCTCGCGTTCATCTTTAGCAGTCAGAGCGGGTGTGGGCGTGCGGGCCATGGGCATTCCTTTGTCTTGCGACATGGTCATGGCGCGGGGACTGAGCGGGGTCAAGCGCGACAGGCCCATCGGGACAATCTACCGCTCTTACCCTGCGGCGCAAAATCATGCGCCGCAGGGTGTTAGTGGGCCAAGTTCACTCGGCTGGAAGCGCCGGCACACCGTCTTTCCATTCGTCCCAGTTGGCGACGATCCGATCGACCAGCGGCGCACCAACGAGGGTGATATTCGCCACCGTTTCAGCAAAGCCGCCGGCGGTCTCGCCCGGTGCTGGATCAAGGTGTGCCAGCGTCGATTCATCAGGGTGGCCTTGGTCAAAGTTCACCGCACCGCGCAGACTGGCGATCCGGTCCGTGCCATGCAGACGTTTGATGACCAATGCGATTGCGGCGGCCTCCATCTCAGTGATCATATAGTCGTCTGCGCCGTAAAGTTCGGCCATATACTGCGCCTCTTCCGACAGGCCCGGCCCGTGAAAGAAGGTATCGCCAGTCATATGGGTGCCGACCTTGACGCTTGGCGCGGCTTGAGCGGCCTCATCAGGGTAGCGCTGGCGGTATTTACGCGCGGAATCTGAATCCTGCATCTCGACATCTTTAGAAAGCGCGACGCCCCATGAAACCAGCTGCTCGTTCAGCTCAAAGCGGCGGTAATCCTCATATCCAGAGCGCGGCATAAAGACCGGCTCGCCCGGTTCTCCTTCCTCAGGTGCCCAGCGGTGACCGAGGTCGTAATCCACCAGCCAGCTGCCCCACACCACATCGGCGATCGTGCCGCGCGACGGGGGCGTGCCTGCCACGCCGGACAGCATGAAATAAGTCTGCGAGAAATCATATGCCGGGTTCAACAGTATCGCCTGCATAGAGGCCGAAGAGTTCACTTTGCCCATCCCTAGCACTGCGCCGCAGACGCCATCATCGTTGCAATACATCGAAGAGAATGCGCCCGGCACGTCCTGCGCCTCGGTTTTGGACCAGTATTTTTCGTACCAGTGCTGTAATTCGCCAGCGCGGTCGCCAGTGTTTTCGCCAATCTCAAACATCGCGCCAATAAACACTTTGACGGGCGTCGGCTCTTGCGCTGCCAGTGGCGCGGCGAGTGTGGAAAGAGCTAGAGCGGCAAGGCCCGGTGTGGAATGCTTGAGCATGATGTGTCCTTTAGGAATATCGCCCGCACTTAGCGCGCGGATGGCGCAGCTATAGACCTTGGCGCAAGGGAAACCAAGCATCAGGCACGCCTGTCGCAGGACCAGCACAAAGGATCAGATATATCATGAAGAGTGGAGCGGGCGGCGGGAATCGAACCCGCATCATCAGCTTGGAAGGCTGAGGTCTTACCATTACACAACGCCCGCGCTACGGTTTCCCTCCTATTTTATCGCTTGAGGTGCGTCAAGTAGAGCAATGCCTCAAGTGTACGATCAATCGAATAAGCCTGCTTTTGCCAGACGTGCTTTATCCAGGTGGTCGCCACGCCCAAGGGGCACTAGCTTATGCGTCATAGGTAAAAATGAGGCATGGGAATGGACCCCAGACCGGCTCAGGACCAAAAGCGCGAAGTTGTGTTGACCCACGGCGTTCTCAGCAAGAACCCCGAGGATTTGTTTCACGGCACCGGCTGGCGCGTTGGGCGCGCGGTTCTGCACGAAGCGGTCCTGCGTCTGTGGAGCGACGATGCCTTTGGCATGGCCGGAAACGTGGCCTTTCGTGCGCTTTTGGCGATCTTCCCGTTTCTAATCTTCACCAGTTCGCTGACCGCCTATTTTGGCGACCGATCAATGGCCGACGACCTGATCCATTTCCTTATTGCCATTGTCCCCCCTGCCCTGATTGAACCTCTTGTGACAGAAGTCGAAAAGGTCATGACCGTGCCACGCGGTGATCTGTTGAGCGTTGGTATTCTACTGACCGTCTGGTTTGCGGTTGGTGGGGTCGACGGTGTTCGAATAGGTTTGAACCGTGCCTATGGTTTGCGCGAAACGCGTTCGGTGTTTACGATCTATGCGGTGCAGGTAGTCATGGTGTTGCTGGCCAGCCTCATCCTTGTGATTGTGGGCTATCTGCTGGTACTGGCGCCGCGTGCGGGGTCTTGGCTGCATATGCTGATGCCGGGGTTCGATCCGGGCTCCGTGACTGTCGGCCTGATCCGCTTCCCTGTGTCGGCGACGATCCTATTGGTCGCGTTGTTTGCAGCGCACGTGATCCTACCCGCGCGTCGTACCAAGTTTAACAATATTTGGCCCGGTGTCGTGGCCACAGCCATTGCATGGACCCTGCTTGCGATGCTCTTTTCAACCTATCTGCGCAGCTTTGCTACTTATTCCAGCTATTACGCAGGCATGGCGGGGATCATCGCGGCATTGTATTTCATGTATCTTGCCGCACTCGTGCTGATCTTTGGCGGCGAGTTGAACCGCGCGCTGCGCATCCGCAGATTGGCCCGCGTGATGAGCGATTGACCCTTAATCCCCGTCGCAGGGGGTACCCGCAGCGCCCCAGACTGTCACATCATGCACCAGCGCATCCAGAGAGCCTTCTGGCACAGAGCGTCCTGCACCGGGGGCAAAGCCCCAGTTCACAAAGGCAGAGTTCTGCAAATGGTCGACCAATGACGCAATGTCGTGGCCATCGTTGGTCTCAGGGTTTCGCAACTGCACGCAAACCTCTGCCGATGCCTTGCCAAACCATGCCAGCTCCACCGGCGGCAGACGCCAAGCATCATCGATATGCGGCGGCGCGTGGGGCACGGCGTTGGCGGCCCCAGAGGTGACGTGGCAGGCATCGCAGGGAATGCTCTCAGCACCGATCCGGCTCTCGCCCGCTTGAACATTCATGCCGTGCACTGCGTCCGGCCCATAGCCCAAGGCCTGCCACATCGGCTGGCCCTCTTCGCCCACATGGCAATTGGTGCAGCGGGGATGCGAGGTAACGGCGAAGATACGCTCCCAAGCCGCCAGCCCCTCCACGCGATTGGGATCATCCTGCGCTATAGCGGGGGCGGCCAGCATCAGTGCGGCACAGATGGGCAGGTATTTCATGCAAAATCCACGGATTTGGAGAGCGGCAATTCACGGATGCGTTGGCCAGTGGCGGCAAAGATCGCATTGGCAAGCGCCGGGGCAGCGGGCGGCACGCCCGGCTCGCCGATGCCCCGCAGCTTGCCGCCGTTCTCCAATCCGCGCACTTCGATTTTGGGAGTTTGGTACAGCCGCAACCCTTCGTAAAGATGGTAGTTGTCTTGTTGCGGCACCCCGTCGCGATAGGTCAACTCGCAGTTCATCGCATGGCCCAAGCCCCAGATGACAGCACCCGAAAGCTGCGCCTCAAAGTTCACCGGGTCCAGCACCCGGCCCACTTCGGCGGCGACGAAAACGCGGTCGATCTTGAGGCCCGCATCGGTCTGGCGCACCTCAACCACTTCGGCAACCGGCACGCCGAAGGACAGGCAAAAGGCCAGCCCCCGACCCCGACCCGGCCCAAGCGTAGCGCCCCAATCTGACATCTCGCCCACGGCCTCCAGCACCTTGCGCGACGGGTCGTGTGTACAAAGCCGCAGCCGTTCCTCCAGCGGATCGACACCTGCGGCATGGCACATCTCATCCATGAAGCTTTCGTGCAGAAACCCATTGCCCGACGCCCCGACCGAGCGCCAAGAGCTGACCGGCACCATTGCGGGCACCCGGTGCCCGGTGACGCGATAATCGGGGATCGCAAAGGGCTGATCCCACGCGCCTGCAACGATGGCGATGTCGGGTCCAAAGATCGGCTGGTTCAGCCGCGCCATCTGCGATTCCGCCGTTGAGGGCGCAGCGATGGCCAAATCATAGGCCGCGATCTGGCCGTTCGAAACCTTGCCCCGCGCACGGGCCATGGCCAGCGGGCGGGGGAAGTCATGGGTGAAATCCTCCCCGCGCGACCAGACCATCTTGATCGGCGTGCCGGGCATCTGCATCGCCACTTCGACGGCCCGCAGGGTGTAGTCATCCTCCAGCCGCCGCCCGAAACTGCCGCCGGACATCAGCACATGGATATGCACGTTCTCGGCGTCGATCCCCGTGAGCGCGGCCACATTGGCCTGCATGAAACGCGGGATCTGCGTGCCGGTCCAGATATCAACGCGGCCCTTCTCAAGCTTCACCACCACGCTCATCGGCTCAAGCGGGGCGTGGGCGAGATAGGGAATGCGGTATTCGGCCTCAAGCACCTCACCCTCGGCAAGCGCCTGCATTACATCGCCATCGTCACGAAACCGGCTGTCCTGCCGATCATCGGTGAAGGACTCCGCGACTGCTTTGAACTGATCCGCCGTATCGCCGGTATAGGGCGATGGCCCCCAATCACACTCAACCGCCTGCACGGCCTGAAACGCGCGCCATGTGTTGTCGGCCACCACAGCGACGCCGCCGGTGATCGGCAACACGGCCTGCACGCCGCGCATCTTTTCGGCACGCCCCGCGTCAAAGCCCATGATATCGCCGCCCTGTGCCGGATTGGTGCGGGTGGTGGCATAAACCATCCCCTCCATCGCCATATCGATGCCATAGGTCTGGGTGCCGGTGGATTTGGGCACGATATCCGTCCGCATCTGCGCCTTGCCCAGATGCCGCCACTCACTTGGGTCGCGTAGGGTGACATTGGTCACCGGTTCAATCTCTGCCGCTGCAGCGGCGAGGTCTTGATAGGCCAGACGCATACCATCGGGCAGCACCACAGCGCCCGCTTCGGTCTTGAGTTGATCGCGATCCAACCCGGTTTGCGCCACAGCGGCGGCCAGCAATGTTTCACGCGCCACGGCGCCCGCCATGCGCAGGCGGTCGTACATATCCGGCACGGTAGAGCTGCCGCCGGTCAGTTGCAGACCCAAAAGCTTACCGGCCACATCCGACGCGCCGCGCCCGGTGCGGGCTAGCATGGTTTCCGAGGTCGCGGCGATCGGCATCGCCTCAACCCCTACGACACCATTGTAATAAACCGGCGAAGGTGGCCCGGGCGTGATCTGAACCGCGTCAAGATCGACATCCAATTCTTCAGCGATCATATGCGCTTGGATGGAGTAAGCCCCCTGCCCCACATCGGCGCGCGGGGTGATCAAGGTGACGCCGCCCGGATCGATCTTAACATATGGCGTGATTGCCGCCGCGCCGGGGGCCAGCCCCTCAAGCAATGGGTTCTTCAAGTCGCGTTTATAGAGATAGGTGCCAAAGGCCACGCCCCCCACAATCGCTGCAGAGCCGACGATGAAACTACGGCGGGTGATGGTGCCTAGTCGTGACATGGTCAGGCCTTCCTCAAACGGGCGGCGGCGCTGTGAACAGCGGCGCGGATCCGCGGATAGGTGCCACAACGGCAAAGATTGCCGCTCATCGCGGCGTCGATTTGATCGTCGGTCGGCTCGGGGTTAAGCTCAAGAAACGATGCCGCCTGCATGATTTGCCCGGACTGACAGTAGCCGCATTGCGCCACTTGATGTTCGACCCACGCGGCTTGCACCACATGCAGCGCCTCGGGCGTGCCCAACCCTTCGATGGTGGTGACGTTCCCGTTCACGTCTGCTGCTCGCAATTGGCACGAGCGCACGGCCAGACCGTCAACATGCACGGTGCAAGCGCCACATTGCGCAATGCCGCAGCCGTATTTTGGGCCCGTAATGCCTAATTCATCCCGCAGGATCCACAGAAGCGGCATGTCGTCTTCTACGTCCACATCGTGGACCGTGCCGTTAACCGTCAATTCCATCGGTGATCCTTCCGCCCCTGTCGTGTTCAATGTAACCAGCAGCGCATATGTCGCAAGGCCGCGCACGGCGGGTCGCGCAGCGTCATCTTGCTAAATAGGGCGCGCAGGGGCGATCAGGTGGCTTATTCGAGGTCTTGAGCGGTAAGCGCACGGTGGATTTCGCGGCGCACCAATTTGCGGACATTGCGGGTGATCCGCTCGCCCAAGGCGCCCTGCAACTCAGCGCGCACGATCTCTGTTACCAAATCGCGCAATGCCTCTTCGTCGAGGAACTGATCATCGCCCCCGACACCTTGGTCTTGCGCAGGGGCGGTATAGCCAAATTCCGGTGCGGTCGCTGCGGGGTCGGCCACGCGGGGGCCGCTGTCGGCAAAGCGGCGGACCTGCTCGTCGACCTGCGGTGTGACAGGCTGATGCTGCGCGGGCTCTTCGGCCTCTACCGCCGCGGTATCATCAACTGGTGCCCCTGAGACATCCAGATCGACATCGTCTTTCCACTCCATCGCCGGTGGTTCCGTCCCGGAATAGTCATTGTCGCCGGGGCTGTCGGGATCCCAATCGTCCGTGATTTTGCCAATAGCCGTCTCCAACGCCGCAAGCTTATCGCTGCGCGTGCCGCTGGTCGCCTTGGCCGCCGCTGCGGCCACGGCTTCAACCGGGGCTTTTGTCTTTGCCGCCACATCCGGTGACTGGTCACTGTAGTCTTCGGTATGCAGATCACTGGGATCATCATGCAGCATATCATAATCCAACGGCGAAACCTTGGCGGGCGCAATGGCCGCAGGCTGCGGGCGGTCCTTGCCATCCGAAGTTGCGACCCGCAACGCCGGGGTCAGCATCAAACGATCGCTGGTTGCACTTGGCGCCTGAGGCACGGGCGGTACAGCTGAGCGGCGCGCCGAGACAAAAGGACGCTCGGCGGCGTCGGTGCTGTCAGCATCGTCAGCCTGCATGGCTTCGGTCAAGTTCAGCGGACGCGGCGCGGCGTTCGGGAAAGTACTTGTGGATTCGCCATCCGGGGCCGGGTGCGGCGCGCCGGTGGGTGCCGAACGAAGCGGTGAATGCGGTGCAAAATCCTCCGACAAAGTCGCGCGTGCGCTTTTGAAACCACCCTCTTCGCCCGCTTGCGCCGCTGACTGGGGCGCTGACTGTGACGCTAACTGGGGCGCTAACTGGGGCGCGGCAGCTTCAGATGCAGGCTCTTTTAATGTGCCAGACGCTTGAAGGGGGCGCTTATCTTCGGACACCAATCGGCGGATTGACGACAGAACGTCTTCCACCTCCGCATTTGTGACGGGTTCGGACATATTTCTCTACCACTCTTTCCTCGCGGACAGCTTAACCGCGCGGAGGGATTCTCACAATGGGGCGGCGCAAAATGTCCAAGCCCTGTGCCAAGGGTTAGTCTTTTTGCAGTGCGCGCAGCACGCGATCCAACGCTTGGCCCTCTTTGGAGTATTTAGCAGGGCCATCCTTAACAAGGTTGTAATAAGCACCCGCATCATAGATCTGCACAGGCAGCTTTAGATCCCGCGCTGTCAACTGGCCGGTCGCCGCCAGCACTGAATAGGCCGCCACATAGAGATCTGCACGGGCGGACACTTGGGTCGATTCTGCATCCAGCAGCGACTGTTCGGCGTCCAGCACATCCAAGGTTGTCCGTGCGCCAAGGGTGGCTTCCTCGCGGACACCACGAAAGGCGATACGTGCCGCACGAATTTGCCGTTCCGAGGCTTCCAATTGCGCACGCGCCGATGCCAGCGCAGCATAAGCGTTGCCCACGTCCTGCTCCACATCACGGCGCACGACATGTAGGTTCGCACGCTGCGCATCACGCTGCGCCATTGAGCTGCGCACAGCCGAAGAAAGCGCCCCGCCCTGATAAATGGTCTGCCCGACATTCACGCCAACGCTACCGCTGCGGGTATAGGCGCGACTGTCAAAAGTTTCGTTCAATCCATATTGGCCATTCAACGTGATACTCGGTGCCATCGCAGCCTCATTCGCCTCGACGGAAAGATCAGCTGCCGCGACCTGATGCTGTGCCGAAATGATTGACGGGTGCTGGCGCACAGCCAACCCTTTGGCCGCTGCGAGATTACCACCAACATTGGGCAAGCTTGGCGGCTGGCTGAGATTGCCGGGCGTGCGCCCCACGACGTTGCGATACTCCTCAACCGCGCGCAGCAGATCACCTTCGGCGCCGGCCAAACCACTGCGCGCATTGGCCAGTTGCGCTTCGGCCAAGGCTACATCGGTACGGGTTACTTCGCCTACATCAAAGCGGTCACGTGCGGCGCGCAATTCTTGGGTCAACAGGCGCAGGTTATTGTTGCGCAATTCGACCGTTTCTGAGGCTTCGATCACGCCCATATAGGCCGCAACTGCGCGCAAGAGCACCTGCTGCTCGAGGCTCACAAGGGTTTGCCGGGTGGCAAGCACAGTCTCCTTTGCGGCTTCAATCCGATAGGCACTCGCCCCGAAATCATAGATCAGCAATTCGCCAATTAGATTGATTGATGCCTGCAAGCGGTCTGTGGACTGCGCGGCCAGAAATGAAGAACTCCGCGAGGTACCAAAGCTCTGCGTCAGACCCGCAGCCCACCGCAACACTGGCTTCAGCGCCGATTTGGCGGTCGCCACATCCTCGTCGGCAGCGCGCAAGAGCGCACGGTTCTGCTCAAGCAGCCCGGAATACTCGTAGGCGCCGACCAGCGCATCAGCCAATGTCTCGGCCAAAGCCGTGCGCGGCAGGGTCATCGCCCCCACCAAAGCAAGGCTCACCGGCACCGCAAAAACAAACCGTTTAAGTGAATTCGAGAAACTGATCGCGCTCATGGCATGCTGCCCCTGAATAGCTATTATGAATCCTTTCGGACCGGCCTACAGGCCGACCGGGACAGTTGCCCCTACCTTGACCGCGATGCTGTACGCCTGTTTGTACATACCGGCGCCATCAATCCGCTTACAGCTGAAACTCTGCATGCCGCTCAAAGCCACGCAGCACCGGCGCACCAGCGTTGAACTCTGACCGCCAAGAGACATGGCCGCCGCGTTTGTAGCCCACGCGCACTTCGCCCAGACCCCGATCCATAAAGAGAGTAGCAATACGCCCACCCTCTTTCACTTGCTCCAACAGCGCTTTGGGCACTTCGCCGACGGCACCTTGGATAATCACCACATCGTAAGGCCCATGCTGCGGCGCACCTTCGGTCAGCGGGGCCACATGAACGATCACGTTATCCGCTCCAGCCTGCGCCAACGCCTCTTGCGCCTCAGCGGCCATGGCTTCGTCTTCCTCAACCGCGACAACAGCTTCGGCCATATGCGCGATCACTGCGCTGGAATAGCCCATCGCGCACCCAATATCGAGCACGAGCTCGTCATTGGTGATGTCGAGGTGATCAAGCATCTTTGCCAACGTACGCGGGTCCAACAGCACCCGGTCCTGCCCCAAATCGAGGTTTTCCCCTAAATAGGCGGCCTCACGCTGTGCCGCGGGCACGAAGTCTTCGCGCTGTACGGTTAACATCGCATCAATGATTGGGAACTTGGTCACATCCGAAGGACGAACCTGCGTATCTACCATAGTTACGCGGCGGGCGGCGAAATCACTCATCAGCTAAACTCATTCGTTCAGGGTGTCTGACAAGTGATGTGACACATTGCCGGGCCAGCGGCAACGCCCTGACCGCGTTTTCGCACGCATATGGGTCTTGCAGCGCCCCCCACGATCCGGTAGCAGTGCGCCAACCACCGGTCGGCGAGTTGGCGGAGTGGTTACGCAGCGGATTGCAAATCCGTGTACAGGAGTTCGATTCTCCTACTCGCCTCCATTTCATTCGAAACCCTAGGGACAGCGGCGCGACGGTTGAGTGGGACACAAAGTGGCACACACACCTTATGCGACTGCCATCCTGTCTCTATCGTTCTCGACACGGTATTTGCTACTTTCGCTGACCGATCCCCTGCCATTGAGAGAAGAATCGAACTAGCGTTCGCATTTCTTTGAGCATTCGATGCCCTGATCGCGTTGGTGACTTGGCGCATCATCTTCCATCCTGTGGGCGGTGGCTACGCGAGAGAAGATTTGGCGAGGCGATAGGAGCCGATAACGGAAGCGAATTTATCTCGCGCGACCTCGACCTCTGGGCTTACGCAAACAACGTGACTTTAAACTTCTCGCGGCCGGGCAAGCCGACCGACAACGGGTTTATCAACAGCAAGTTCCGCGCAGAGTGCCTGAACGCTCACTGGTTCATGACGCTTGCAGATACGCGAGAAGAACTGGAGGGAACTTGGGGCTCAGGTCACCAGCTTTACAAGCTGCCCAATTTCCTGACGCTCAAAACAAAAACAGAGAACGGGTTTCCCCCATTCTCTGTTCAGAGTAGCCGTCGGTAGTACGAGGTAAAACCTACCTATGACCTCACTTGTGTTTAGAAGCCCATCACCAGGGACAGGCCGATGGTGTTGTCGGTCGACTTAAGACCGGCAGTCGGGTCCGTGTTGTAGTCCGTCCGGTAGCTGATACGGGTCGAAAGGTTGTTCGACACCTTGAAATTGACGCCAGCATCGTTCGAGACGATCGTGTTTGTATCGGAGCCAAGAATGTCTGTGTCATTGGTGAAGGAAACCGTGTCGGTCAGCGCATAGAAGTACCGGGACGACACGATGAAGCCGACTTCGGTGTCGGAATTGCCAGTCGCGTCTTTATAGTAGCGGGCACCAGGACCGGCTTGAACGCGCCATGTGTGGTCCGGCTTGTTCAGGACACGGTAGCCGGGGCCAAAGCCAAGGAAGGCATCGGTTTCCGAGCCGGGCAGAATTGCACCAGAGTTGTCGGTCAGCAGCCCGTCATATTGAAAGCGGCCAATCCCGAACATGTAAAATTCTGGCGTGAAGTAGCGGCTGGCTTCATAAGTGCCGAAAAACTTCTCTTCGTTCTTCGTGCCATTTGCCTCGCCATATTCTACCGCGAAACCAACGAGGTGGTTCCAGTCGCCAATGCCGTAGGTCAGGCGGCCTGCGCCGGCCACTTCACCGTTGTCGGTGTTACCCGAGGTGCCGGAGGCTGTCAGGGCGAAGGAGCCGCGCCAGCCTTGGGCCACGCCATTGGGTCCAAAGCGGTCAGCATCTTCGCCGCGACGCTGGTCGCGCTCGACTTGAGTGGTGATGTCGTCAATCTCGTCGTTCAGAGCGGTGACGCCGGTCAATGTGCTTTGGGCTGATACAGGTGCAGCTATGATCAGCGCCAAAGTGGAAACTGTGGCAAGTTTTGCGAGAATGTTCATGGGTCAATCCTTCCCCAAAAGAAGTGATCCGAACCGAAATGGTTCGAAAGCATCTCTGCTGATTGGGTGTTTACCTCCACCGCTGTGGTGAGGAAAATTCGAATGACTTATGGATAAAGCGATTATTACTCGTTTGTATTTTGCGTTGGTAGGACCGGTTCGTAATCTTCCATCGAGGCCAATTCGTCTACAAGGGTTTCTTGATCTTTTTCAGCTGCATGTACGACGGCCTTCAACGTCTTCCGGGCCAATTCGGCAAGATCGTCATCAATGTCCTCTCGCCATACCACCCACGAAGGGTAGGGAAAATGTGGCGCATCTGCCACAAGGTGGAGTTTTCCATCATGTAAATAACGCTTGACCGATCTGGCGGGGAGGAATGCAGCGGCGTGCCGATTGACGACATATTCCATCGCCAGAGCACCTAAGGCTAAGGATCTGCCAGAATCCGTAAGGTGCGGCAGGGCAACCGCAAGCGCATGGGTAAACTCTGGCCCCCAATCCACTGCGACATAATCCGTGAGGTTTTCCAGCGTCGCATCAGGATAGGATGCGACGAGTATCAACTCATCGTCCAGTGCAGGTTCAACGATCAAACCGGGCCGGAGTTGCGGAGTGTATAAAAGCGCCGCTTGGATCACGCCTTCAACCAGAAAGCGGGTGATGCGGTCTGTCATACCCACTTCGCCATGGACGCTCAATTCCGGCATCGTTGTTTGCAGCGCGTCGAGCCAGCGAAAGCCCAAGCCCGGCCAAAGAGAGTACTGCGCGCCGATGCTAAGCGCCCGCGAATAACCGTGCGGAATGGAGATTTTCTGGCGGGCTTCTTCCCAGATTTTCAAAAGGCTGAGAGCATAGGGCTCAAACTGTTGGCCCTCAGCGGTCAGGACAGCGCCAGCCTTTGAACGGGTAAACAACTGATGCCCCAGACTGTCTTCAAGCCGCTGGATGCGCAGGCTTATAGCAGACTGCGTCACAAATAACCGATCCCGCGCCGCGACGAACGAACCGGTGTTGGCAACCTCAAGGAAGGTCTTGATCAGCGTAATGTCCATCGTTCTTCCATAAGCATATCGCGCTTCAAGCATCATTCTTATTCGTTATTAGAATTCAATAAAAGCACCTATTTAGGGATCAGCAAGGCGAAAGCCTGATTGAGAAAAGGAACCCCGAGTATGTTGAATGCAAAAGTAGTACTTACCGCCGCGATGATCAGCGCGCTGACAGTTGTGTCTGCCTGCTCCACGGAACAGGTCGTGGACAACACTGTAGGGGCGACCAGTTTCGTCGCCAAAACCGCAGTCAAAGGCACTGTGGGCGCGGGCCGACTGGCGGTTAAAGGGGTCAAGAAGGTTTCAGGCACAGAGTAAGCGGGAACCTCGACCGAAAAAACAGTCCTTATCCGGTGCGCCAAACTGTGCGCACCGGATAAGTTATCTTTGATCCACGGTCAAAATACCCATCGCACCGAAAACAAACCAAAATTGGCCAACCGTCGCAGGCCACGAACCGCGTCGACAGGCACGGTGATGCCCCTCCTCGCCCCGGGCATTACCGTGCAGCCATTCCCGATGCTGCGAAAAGATTAAGTGACTTATCGCCGCGGTGAGCCATGTCTTACGCAAAAGCAGCCGAAAAATCAGCGAGGGTTTCATGACGACATTCACCGTAAACGGAGAAGAGCGCACAGTAGACGTGCCGGGCGATACCCCCCTGTTGTGGGTCCTGCGCGATGAACTGAAACTCACCGGGACGAAGTTTGGCTGTGGCGTCGCCCAGTGCGGCGCGTGCACTGTGATGCTGGATGGCATGACCCGTCGGTCTTGCGTGACACCTGTGTCGATGCTGGAAGGGGCCGACATCCAGACCATAGAAGGGCTTGATACACCGGAAGCCATAGCCGTGCAGGCGGCATGGACCGCAATTGACGTGCCGCAATGCGGTTGGTGCCAATCGGGCCAAGTCGTCAGTGCCGCAGCGCTGCTGTATGAGATCCCCAACCCCACGGATGAACAGATCGATCAAGCGATGGCCGGGAACATCTGCCGCTGCGCGACCTACGTCCGCATTCGCCAAGCGATCAAAGACGCCGCCAAGACGTTGGAGGGATAAGCCATGACCATCACACAAAGCCGACGCAACTTCCTTGCCACTTCGCTGGGCCTTGTCATTGCTGTGGCGCTGCCCATGCGCGGCCGTGCGCAATCGGGGGCGGCACTCGCGTTCCAGCCGGATGGCACCGAGCCCACATTCGCGCCGAACGCCTTTATTCGGGTCGCCGAAGACGACACCGTCACCGTCATCATCAAACACATTGAATTCGGCCAGGGCCCTTTCACCGGCCTTTCCACGCTGGTTGCAGAAGAAATGGATGCGGACTGGAGCCAGATGCGCGCCGAATCCGCTCCGGCGGACGACGAGAAGTACAAAAACCTGTTGTTCGGTCTGCAAGCCACCGGCGGATCAACCGCGATGGCCAACAGCTATACCCAAATGCGCAAGGCCGGGGCTGCGGCCCGCGCGATGCTGGTACAAGCCGCAGCAGAAGATTGGGGCGTGGATGCGTCTACGATCACCATCTCCGGTGGCGTGCTGACCTCAGGCGATAAATTTTCGACCTTTGGACCGCTGGCCGCAAAGGCCGCGATGCTGACCCCACCCGAAGATCCTCCCGTTAAAGACCCCAAGGATTTTGTCCTGATCGGCAAAGACCGCCCCAAGCTCGACAGTCTGGCCAAATCTACGGGGTCTGCCGTGTTTACGATGGATATGGACCTGCCCGGCATGGAATATGTCGTGATCCGTCACGCGCCCATGTTGGGCGGAGCTGTCGCCAGCTTTGACGACGCCGATGCGCTGAAAGTGCCCGGCGTCACAGCGGTGCGTCAAATTCCGCAAGGCATCGCCGTCTACGCGACATCAACCCATGCGGCGCTCTCTGGGCGCAACGCGCTGACGGTAGAGTGGGACAACAGTGCCGCAGAGACGCGGACTTCGGCCCAGATGATGGAAGATTTTGCTGCATTGGCCAATAGCGGCGAGGCGCGGGCTGCGGAGGAAGTCGGCGATGTCGACGCGTCTCTTTCGGAAAGCCAGAACGTGATCGAAATGGAGTTTCGGTTCCCCTACCTCGCCCATGCGCCGATGGAGCCGCTAGACGCTGTCATTCAGGTGAAAGAGGGCAGCGCCGAAACTTGGGGGGGATACCAATTCCCCGGTTTTGACAGGCAGGCAGTTGCGGGCACCCTCGGCTTGCCGGTCGAGAATGTGAAGCTTAACGTCATGCTCGCGGGTGGATCCTTTGGCCGCCGCGCTCAGCCGTCTGCTCAGATCGGCAATGAAATCAGTGCGATTGCCAAGGCCGCCGGGCGTGACGGGGCCTGGAAACTGATCTGGACCCGTGAAGACGATTTGGCGGGCGGCTATTACCGCCCAATGACCGTCCACAAAATGCGCGGTGCGGTTGATACCGATGGCAACATCATTGGCTGGCACGATGTCATTGTGAACCAGTCCATCATGGCCGGTGGCCCGATGGAACAGATGATGAAGGACGGCAAGGACCCGACGTCTTATGAGGGGGCGGTCAAGATGCCCTACGATCTGGCCAACCTGCGCGTGGATTGGGTCCGCGCGGAAAGTGCGGTGCCGGTTCTGTGGTGGCGCTCGGTTGGGCACTCGCACACTGGATACGCCACCGAAGTGTTCTTGGATCACCTGCTCGAAGCGGGCGGTAAAGACCCACTGCAGGGCCGGCTGGACCTGTTGAAGGGTGATATGGGCCGTGACCGCGCGGTGCTGGAAAAGGTCGCTGAGATGGCCGATTGGGACGGGACCAAAGTGAAGGGCGACAAAGGCTATGGCGTGGCTTTGCACGAATCCTTTGGCACCTATGTGGCTCAGATTGCCGAAGTCGAAGACCGCGATGGGTTCCCCCATGTGACGAAAGTCTGGTGCGCCGTGGATTGCGGCGTCGCGGTCAACCCCAACGTGATCCGCGCCCAAATCGAAGGCGGCATCGGCTATGGCTTGGGGACTGTTTTGTTCAATGCCGTGACCCTCGGAGAAGGGGGCGTGGTGCAAGAGCAGAACTTTGACACCTACCGGATGCTCCGGATCAACGAGATGCCTGCGGTCGAGGTGGAAATCATCGAAAGCGCGCTGGACCCGACCGGCATTGGTGAGCCGGGTACGCCCCCCGTGGGCCCTGCTGTCGCCAACGCTTGGCGCGCTTTAACCGGTACAAACGTGACCACCCTGCCCTTCTTGTCCGCGAACGGAGCCTGAGCCATGAACACTTTTACTAAACTGGCCGTGGCCAGCATTCTTTGGGCTGGCGCGGTCAATGCCGAAACTGTCAATGGCCTGCGCACAGCTGACGAGTTCGACACCATCGACAATGAAGCCGAACGGTCCGTCGCGCTTTTCGAGGAGATGTTTCTCGTGATCGAAAGCCCGCGCTGCATGAACTGCCATCCGGTGAACAACACGCCCTTGCAGGGGGACGACATGCAGCCGCACCAGCCGCCTGTTGTTCGTGGCGATGCCGATTTCGGTGCGCCGGGCATGCGCTGTTCGACATGCCATGGGTCTGAAAACTTTACCTATACCACCGGCGAGGGGTCGATTCCCGGACACGAGCCATGGCAGCTTGCGCCGATTGAAATGGGGTGGGTTGGTCTGACGGCAGCAGAGGTTTGCGCGCAACTTAAAGACCCGGAACGCAACGGTGACCGGACGCTGGCCGAACTGCATGAGCACAACGTAGAAGACGGGCTGGTCGGTTGGGGTTGGGAGCCGGGCGTTGGCCGAACACCAGCCCCCGGTTCACAGGAGGTGTTTGGCGCGTTGACGCAGGCGTGGATCGACACAGGTGCGGCTTGCCCGACAGGGTGATCTGGTCAGAGGAATTTCAATGGCTTTGAAGAAGCGCCTTAAATGCTCGGTGACGGTGAAGCTTTTAGGATAGTGAAACACTATCTTCGGCCTGCGCTATCGTTGGCTTAAGATAGATTAAGTCGTCCGTGAATAGCGCAACGTTTGCAAGATGTTAGCAATAGTTCGCGTGCTGCACCTTGAAACCGAAATGCGCCTGCGCCTTGCCAGTGTGCGCATGTTGAAACCACGTAGCATCAGTGAATTTGTAGTGTTCGGCGCAAGTTTGAGGCAACACGTAAAGTCTTCGGCGCGGAAAGACCCATAGCTTCTGGCGGAGTAGAAATGACCTACAGCGACAATCCCGCGCAACCGACCGGCCTGCCCCCAGTGGGGGAGCGTATCGGCGTGATATCCGACACGCACGGTCTCTTGCGCCCCGAAGCATTGGATGCCCTCAAGGGCGTCAGGCATATCCTCCACGCAGGCGATATCGGCGATCCCGAGCATCTTGAAACGCTGGCGCGCATCGCCCCGGTGACGGCAATCCGCGGCAACATCGACCGCGGCGAATGGGCAGATGCGCTACCCGAGACGGCCAGCCTTACACTTTGCGGGCTGCGCATCTACATGCTTCATAACCGCAAAGACCTCAGGGCCGATCCAGAAGCGGAAGGGGTGGATGTCGTGATATCGGGCCATTCTCACAAGCCTCGGATCGAAGCCAGTGGCAGCCCCTTATGGCTCAACCCCGGCGCCGCTGGCCCCCGGCGGTTCCGCCTTCCGATTTCGCTGGCTTTCCTATGGAAGGATGTCGACCGCCCCCGCGCTATAATCCACACGCTGCTTGCTTAGATAGAAGGGGTCCGGGTGCGGGGCTACGACGGGATGACCGACTATTATGATGTCGCCCTGAAACACTGCCGCCATGCAATGCTGCTCCAGCATGAACATTTCACCGCCACAGAGGCGCTGCTGGAAGACCGCGACACATTCGATGCGCTGGCCGATGCTTTTTAACCAGACATGATCGTACATCTGGCCGCGCAGGCAGGGGGGCGCCACAGTATCGACCATCCCCGCGCCTTTCTGGATGCAAATATCACAGGCACATTCAATGCAAATGGGGGATGCGCCCGCCACTTGGGCAGACGCCACGCTACTACATCGGCTCACCGGTTACCGGCCCCAGACCGACATCCACGAGGGCATCGCGCGTTTCGTCACTTGGTTTCGGGACTATCATGGCAGATAGCCGCGGCAATCATTACGGGAGCTGCTGGCGCACGTAGTCCATCACAGCGCCTCGGACCGACATATCTCCCCGTTCGCGCGCCGCGTGGATGACTTCGCGCACGTCATCCAGATTGCAACGTCGCAGCAGGCTTTTGACTGGCCCGATTGACGCTGGGCGCATTGATAGGGTGTTGAGCCCGATGGCCGCGAAACACAACGCTTCGACGGGGCGGCCCGCATCCTCACCGCAGAACGACAGCGCCGTATCGGTTTCGGCACAACGCGCAACGATGCCCTCAAGGAAGGTTAAGAAAGAGACATTCAGCGTGTCATAGCGCCGCCGGACCCGCTCATTCTCGCGGTCAGCGGCAAAGAAAAACTGTTTAAGATCGTTGCCCCCGATGGAGAGAAACTCCACCTCTTCAAAGAACTTTTTCGGCGCAAAGGCGAGGCTTGGTGTCTCAAGCATCGCACCAATTTCCAGTTTCTCAGGCAGCACATGGCCCAAAATACGCTCACGTTCCATCGCCTTGTCGACCTCAGCACGGGCGGCGCGGAACTCCTCGAACTGGGCCACAAATGGGAACATTACCGTCAGCGGCCGCCCGGCGGCGGCGCGGATCAGCGCCTGCAACTGCATTCGCATGACCCCCGGCTTGTCCAATCCCACACGGATCGCGCGCCAGCCCAAGGCGGGGTTCGGCTCGTCATTGGGTTTCATATAGGGCAGCACCTTGTCCGACCCGATGTCGAGCGTGCGAAACACCACCCGGCGGCCATGTGCGGCATCAAGCACACGGGCATAAAGTGCGGCCAGTTCAGTCCGGCGCGGCATTTGGTTGCGTACAAGAAACTGCAGCTCGGTGCGAAAGAGCCCTACGCCTTCGGCCCCCGACCCCTCAAGCGAGGGCAGATCGGCCATCAGTCCTGCGTTCATCTGCAAGCTGATAATCTTCCCGCATTTCGTCTCAGCCGGTTTGTCGCGGATCGAGGCATAGCGTTCCTGTGCCTCTGCCTGCATCGCGATCTTGTCGCGGAAAGCCGTGGCAACGGTATCATCAGGTCGCAGATGCACCACGCCCTGTTCCCCATCGACCATAATGTGGTCGCCATTCAGCGCGTCATTGGTGATGCGGTTGGCATGAACAATCAAAGGAATCGCCAGCGCCCGCGCCACAATCGCCGCATGAGAGCCGACCGAGCCGCCCTCCAACACAATGCCGCGCAGGGATCGCCCATAATCCAGCAGTTCCGCCGGTCCGATGTTGCGCGCCACGAGGATCGGATCGACGGGCATCTCTGCGCCCGTGTCACTGCCCTGCCCTGTCAGATGCCGCAGCAAACGGTTTGACAGGTCATCAAGATCCGACAGACGTTCACGCAGATAGGCGTCATTGACCTGTCCCAACCGGGCGCGGGCCATGGATTGTTCTTTCTCAACCGCAGCCTCGGCACTCAGCCCGCTTTGAATATCCTCCACCATCCGCCGCATCCAGCCTTTGGAATTGGCGAACATGCGGTAAGCTTCAAGCACCTGTTGCTGCTCTTTGTCGGCGGTAAGGCTTAACAATTGGTCAACACTGACGCGCAATTGCTCAACTGCTTCGGTCAGACGTTCGGTCTCGCGTTCCGGGTCATCGGCAATGGGGTTGGAAACGACCACGCGCGGCTCATGCAGCCAGACATGACCTTCGGCCACGCCCTCCTGCCCTACGGTGCCGCGCAGCAAGACCGGCTGACTGTGACGGGCCAACATCGCAGCGCCCTCGCCAACAAAGGCGCCAAGTTCGGCCATTTCGGCCAGCACCATGGCGACAACTTCCAGCGCATAGACCTCGTCGGCGGAGAACTCGCGTGCCTGTCTGGATTGTACGACCAGCACGCCCAGCGTTTCGCCCAAGCGCTGGATCGGCACCCCAAGGAACGAGGAATAAATCTCCTCCCCCGTCTCCGGCATGAAGCGGAAACCGGCGGCTTGGGGGGCGTTCGGCGTGTTGATAACATCGCGGCGCTTGGCCACGCGGCCCACCAGACCTTCGCCCAATTTCATGCGGGTTTCATGCACCGCCGCCTCGTTCAGACCTTCAGTCGCACAAAGCTCAAGCGTATCTTCATCGCGGAACAAATAGATCGAGCAGACTTCGCAGCCCATGGAGTTGGCGATCAACTGGGTGATCTTATCCAGCCGCGCTTGGCCCGCCAAATCACTGGCCATCGCATCGCGCAGCCGCCCAAGCAGCTTTCGGCTCTCTGTCTCAACCCGTTCGCCCATATGGTTTGGTCCCTGTCCCTCTGGAGCAGGGTTTAGCGCACTCGCGCAGGGATAGAAATGCTATTCGCGCAAAACCCCGCATCCAAGGCCAGCATATCGGCAGGATGCTGCAGTTTTACGCAGGCGAAGGGCCCGCGTAAAACCTTTGTGATTGCAGACCCTTAGGCTGCTTTATCCAGTTCGAAAGCATCATGAAGCGCCTGCACGGCCAGCTCCATATACTTGCGATCAATCAGCACGCTGATCTTGATCTCGGAGGTGGTGATAACCTTTATGTTGATCCCCTCATCCGAGAGCACCTTGAACATCTTGGCGGCCACGCCGGTGTGGCTGCGCATGCCGATGCCCACCACGGACACCTTGGCCACGCCTTTGTCGGCGATCAACTCTTGGTAGTTGATGATGCCGTCTTCATGGGCTTTTTCCATCGCCTTTTCGGCGCGGATCACCTGATCGACGGGGCAGGACCACGTCATATCGGTGCGACCTTCTTCGGCGATGTTCTGGACGATCATGTCGACGTTCACGCCACCCTCGCTGAGCGCGGTAAAGATCGTCGCCGCGATGCCGGGGCGGTCTGCCACGGACACCAAGGTCATCTTTGCCTCATCACGGGAAAACGCGACCCCGGCCACCACATTGCTTTCCATGATTTCCTCCTCATCGCAGACGAGCGTCCCGGCATCGTCAGATTGTTCTTCGAAACTGCTCAGCACCCGCAGTTTAACCTTGTAGCGCATCGCCAGTTCGACCGACCGGGTCTGCAAAACCTTTGCCCCGAGAGACGCCAGTTCCAGCATCTCTTCAAAGGAGATCTTGTCAAGTTTGCGTGCTTTGGATTCCACCCGTGGGTCGGTCGTATAAACGCCATCCACGTCGGTATAGATATCACAACGTTCCGCATCAAATGCGGCGGCAAAGGCCACAGCCGTCGTGTCAGACCCGCCCCGGCCCAGCGTGGTGATCCGGCCCTGCGGGCTGATGCCCTGAAAACCTGCGACCACGGCAACCTTCATACCTTCGCCGAACTTCGCGGTGATGTTGTCAGTCGGAATTTCCTCGATCCGTGCGGCGGAATGGGCGTCGGTCGTGCGTACCGGCACCTGCCAGCCCTGCCACGAGCGCGCAGGCACGTCCATTTCCTGCAACGTCAGTGCCATCAGACCAGCCGTGACATTCTCCCCGCTCGATACGATCGCGTCATATTCGCGCGCATCATAAAGCGGCGAGGTCTCATTGACGAAGCCCACCAGCTTGTTCGTCTCGCCCGACATGGCCGACACGATGACGATCACGTCATAGCCTTTTGCAACCTCGACACCGACGCGCTTTGCCGCGCGGCGGATACGGTCCAAAGTGGCGACCGAAGTCCCACCGAATTTCATAACCAGAACAGGCATATTGTCCCCCGCGCAACAGTCCAGCGCGGTCTAAGCCCACGGCACGGCAAGGGCAAGCCTATTTAACATGACGTTATGCCGCGCGGCCTAGAACGGGTGCGCCCGGCCATCCCATGTCTCAAACGCGCCGGTCTGAGCAAGGTCCAGCGCGGCAATTCGTTTAGCAAGGCCTTGCGCAGACTCCGCGACGCTAATCTCGCCCTGATCGCCGCCCATATCCGTGCGTACCCAGCCGGGATGGTAAATGCCCACGACGATGCCCTCAGGTTTGAGATCAACCGCCAAATTACGCCCCAGATTAATCGCCGCCGCCTTAGAGGCGCGGTAGATGTAACTGCCCCCCGGTGCCCGGGTTGAAGACCCCATTTGCGAAGCGATGATCGCGATCTTCGCGCCCGACGCGGCCCGCAGGTTGGGCAGAAGCGACTGCACCGTCAGGAACACGCCGGTCACATTGACAGCGAAACTCTGCGTCCAGAGATCAGCACCGAAGCCGGTTTCCAGATCGTCACCCTTATCGAGATAGACGCCAGCGTTGCAAATCAGCAGGTCCAATGGACGATCTTTTAACGTGGTAGCAAAGGCCGCGTGGCTTGCCGGGTCAATCACGTCCAACACGGCCTCCACCCCCGCGCCGCGCGCGGTGCCGATCACCTCTTCACCTGCGGCTTTATACTGGGCGGCCAGCGCCGCGCCGATGCCGCGGCTTGCACCGGTGATAACGATGGTCATGGGCGATCCTCTACAAAGATTGGGCCTTTACAAGAATGGGCCTTCAGGAAAGTTGGCGCTTGGGCTTGAATGGCAGTGGCATCAAGGGCACGCCTTCCTCCACCAAGGCCCGCGCCTGATCCAGCCGTGCTTCGCCATAGATCGCGCGTTCAGGGATGCGCCCGGCGTGCATGTCACGCGCTTCGCGAACGAAGTTTTTGCCCACGTAATCCGATGTGGATTCCACCTTTTTGCGCAATGCGGTCAGGGCTTTTTCGACATCGCCCGGAGGGTTGGACAAGACCGGCACGGATTTCTCTGCCATCTCGGGGGCGGCTGGCGCGCCCTCGCCCGAGGTCACACGCGGGGCCATCAGGGATTTACTCACCTCGCCCGATCCGCAGACCGCACAGCTCAGATGTCCGGCGCGGGCGAGGCTGTCAAAGGCGGCCGCCGATTGGAACCAACTGTCGAAACCATGTCCGGCCTCGCATTTTAACGCATAACGGATCATTCGCCCGGTCCTTAAAAATCTATTCTTTAAATGATCTGCAGCGGGCGAGAGGTCAAGATGGCCGGGATTGGCCCGTGCGTCACAGTCTTGTGCGATTAGCCCGCCAAGCCGCCACTGCGCGGATCGAAGTCGCGGATCAGCCGCGCCAGATCGGGTGCATCCACCAGCTGCGCAGCCTTCCGGCGCGAGCACCACATCCGCTTGCGCTGTCCCTTTTCAGGGAACTGTTTGGCCAATGCTTTGACCTTCACGGGATAAAGCATCGCCAGACAGGGCACCGCCCCGTCCTCACCCGTTTTGGCATAGCTATAGACGCCCAGACATTGCCCGCGCACTTGCCCAACGACGCCGCCCTCTTCCCATGCTTCGACCAAGGCCGAGGCCGCGGGGGTTTTCCCGTCCATTGGCCAGCCTTTGGGGATGATCCAACGTTTTCTGCCGCGCGAGGTGATCAGCAAGACCTGCAACTTGCCACGTTTGCGACGCCAGCAAAGTGCCGCAAATTGAATGCGCAGATCGTTCTTCTGCCCACCGTTCAAGGATATCGGTACCTGTGTCGTCATCCGCCGCAGCCGCGCCCTCTGGCTGGTTGTTTTCGCTTTCACCCTAGCGCGGCAATCCTTGTCTGACCATATGCACTTGCCCCCCCTCAATGCATCAAAGATACTACCAAAATGATAAGATTTTGCGCCCTTCTGACCCTGTTATGCAGCCTTGCCCTCCCCCTTCGGGCCGAGGCACCGCTGACGGTCTTTGCCGCCGCCAGCCTGCGCGGCGCGCTGGAGGAGATCGCGGCGGCGTTTCCCGTGCCCTTGGTCTTGGCCTATGGCGGATCGGGCACGATGGCGCGGCAGGTCGCCGCCGGAGCGCCTGCCGATGTCGTTCTGCTCGCGAATACCGATTGGATGGATTGGTTGGCGGATCAAGGGATCATCGCCGCCGAGGAGGCGCAGATCATCGCCCGCAACCACTTGGTTCTGATCGCTCCCAAAGGGACCGCCTCCCTGTCCCACCCTGCGGACCTGCCCGCCCAGCTTGGCCCCACGGGTCGGCTGGCGATGGGCCAGCGCGATGCGGTGCCCGCAGGCAGTTACGCCCGCGACTGGCTGACGCATGAGGGGTTGTGGGAGGGCTTGCAAAGCCAATTGGCCGAGACTGACAATGTCCGTGCCGCACTGGCTTTGGTCGCGCGCGGCGATACGCCCTTTGGCGTGGTCTATGCCAGCGACGCCCATGCCGAGGCTGACGTGCAGGTCGTCTATAAAGTGCCCGCCGACACCCATGCCCCCATCACCTATCCCGCCGCCGCCTTGACCCCAGCGGGCGCGGATTTACTAGCGTTTTTGACCACGGAACAGGCGCAGGCGATCCTTGAAGACCATGGTTTCGTTCGGGCCAATCATGGATCTTGACGCCGCCGCTTGGGCCGCGCTCACGCTGTCGCTGCGGGTGGCAAGCGTGGCGATGCTCTGCTCACTGCCACTGGCGCTCTGGGTCGCGTGGATTCTTGCCCGTAAGGAGTTTCCCGGCAAGGGTCTGCTGAGTGCGCTGGTCCATCTGCCACTGGTTCTACCACCGGTGGTGACGGGCTATCTGCTGCTGTTGAGCTTTGGCCGCAACGCTCCTTTGGGGCGGCTGTTGGAGAGCTTCGGCATCGGCCTCGCGTTCCATTGGACCGGGGCGGTTCTGGCCGCGCTCATTATGGGCTTCCCGCTGATGGTTCGCGCCATGCGTCTGGCGATCGAAGCTGTCGATCCCCGGATCGAAGCCGCCGCCGCCACGCTCGGCGCGCCGCGCGTTAGCGTGTTCTGCCGCGTGACCCTGCCGCTGATCTTTCCCGGCATCCTCGCCGGGGCTGTGATGGGCTTTGCCAAGGCGATGGGCGAATTCGGTGCCACGATCACCTTCGTCGCCAATATCCCCGGCCAAACACAAACCCTGCCGAGCGCGATCTGGACCGCTTTGCAGGTGCCGGGCGGCGAAAACCGCGCCTTGGCCATGGCAGCCTTGGCCGGGCTGGTGGCGCTGGCCGCCGTGCTGCTTTCCGAAGCCTTGGCGCGGCGGGTCGCCAAACGGATTTCAGGGGCGCGCTGATGCTTGAGGTCACGCTGCGCCACGGCTTTGACGGGTTCGATCTGGATCTGTCCTTCAGCACCGAAGGTGGCATCACCGCGCTTTTCGGCCGTTCGGGCGCGGGCAAAACGACAGTGATCAATGCAGTCGCCGGGTTGCTGCGTCCCGACATGGGGCGCGTGGTGCTGGACGGTGAGACCCTCTTGGACACGGAGCGTGGCATCTGGGTACCTCCACATCGGCGCAGGCTGGGCTATGTCTTTCAAGATGCGCGGCTTTTTCCGCATCTCGACGTTCGCCGAAACCTAACCTTCGGCGCGCGCTACGCCCCGCGGGGCAGCAGCGGAGCCAGCTTTAATGACGTGGTCGCTCTCTTGGGGCTAGAGCCGCTTTTAGACCGCGCCCCAGCCACGCTGTCGGGCGGAGAAAAACAGCGTGTCGCTCTTGGCCGCGCGCTGCTCTGCCATCCCCGCCTGCTGCTGATGGACGAGCCTTTGGCGAGCCTCGATGGTCCGCGCAAGCAAGAAATCCTGCCTTACCTCGAACGTCTGCGCGATGGGGCCTTGGGTCTACCGATCCTCTATGTCAGCCACGCGGTAGACGAGATTGCCCGCCTTGCCGACCGTCTGGTGCTGTTGCAAAACGGGCGGCTGAAGGCGCAAGGCGCTTTGTTTGACGTGATGGCCGACCCAGCCGCCGTGCCGTTGTTGGGCGTGCGCGAAGCTGGCGCGGTGCTGGAGGCTGACGTCATCGCGCATGCGGAGGATGGCCTCTCAACCCTAGCTGTGCGGGCGGGACAGCTGGAACTGCCGGGCGTGCAGGCCCCGATTGGATCGCGGGTGCGGCTGCGGGTATTGGCACAAGATGTCATACTTTCACGCCAACGGCCCGAAGGGCTGTCATCGGTCAATATTCTAGCAGTGCGGGTGGAGGCCGTACATCCGGGCGACGGACCGGGTGCGGCCATTGCCCTCAGCGCAGGTGGGGACCGCCTGCTTGCCCGCGTTACTGCGCGCGCCGTGCGCGATCTTGACCTGCGCGCAGGGATGGAGTGTTACGCCATCATCAAGGCAACCACCGTGGCACCGGGCAGCATCGGGCGTTGATCAAAGTTTCGGGGGTTTTCGGCCCATTTTCTGGCGCAACCGCGCGACCAGTTCTTCCTGAGGGATATCGGCCTCAATGGCCAGTTTTCGCATGCCAAAATGCACATGCGCCATATCCTGATAGTAGCTGGTATAGGCGTAATTCGTAGCCGCCCCGGCCACCGCCCCCAGCACCGGCACGGCTTGGGCTGCGAGTTTTTGACCCAGCACCACGGCAAGGCGCGGCGCCACACGAGCGATCACCGCGTTCATCGCCCGTCCCGTCAGCGCCATGCGCACGGTCAGAAACCCCAGATCGGCACTGTCATCATCGGCCAGCGGCCCTGCGGCGGTGAAGACATGCACGCAATCGAATTGCACGTTCTCAGCCGCCGGATCAAACCCATGCTCAGCCGCCACACCCTGAATGACCCGTAAAAGCAGCGTGGTGGTTACGGGCAGCTCGGCCAGCGCGGTGGGCAGCCCCCCGGCCCCGCCAGCGGCCCCCATGGCGGTTGAGACCGCTTGGTTTAGCCAACCTTGCTGGTCCTTCACATAGCTGCGGCTGGAATGCGCAGCCTGCATGGCGTGGTTCAGCGCTTTCATCGTGGCGCTTTCAAGGTTGCGGCGCACAGCCCCCGGCAAACGGTCTATCAATCCATCCGCACTGCCGCCGATCAGGTTCAGCACATGGATGCCAACCCCTCCCGCCTGTTTGTAGCGGCGGGCGATTTCATCCAGTCGGGCATCGACGTCGATGGTGCTGGGCAGGTTGCTTTCGATCCGCATGGGCGTCCCTCTTTGAGCTTAGGCTCAATGTGGGTCGGGGATGGGGTAAAATCAATCGTGCCAGTGGCGAACCTTGCCGATTACGCCGGCCCAAGCATTCTCGGCCAAGGACCGGCCCAAGACGCGCGCGGGGTTTGTGGGCGGGGGCATTTCCACGTCTTGCAATAGGGTAAAGCCAAAGCGGTTATAGTAAGGCGCATCGCCCACCAGCATCACCCGTTCCCAACCAAGCGGCCCTGCATGCGCCAGCGAGGTCTCAATCAACGCCGCGCCCAACCCTTCGCCCTGCCGCGTGGGGTGGACGGCAACCGGGCCAAGCAGCAGCGCCTCTGTCGCGCCGATCCTAACGGGCCAATAGCGGATCGCGCCTGCCAGAATACCACCACTGTCACGCGCCACATGGCTCAGCCCTGCCACGGGCGGCACGCCATCGCGCAACCGGTAAGACGACAGCGCCTCGCGCCCCGGCGCGAAACAGGTGTCATAAAGCGCCTCAACCTCCCAATGGTCGGCGGGCCCCTCCGGGGTCATCTTGTAGGGCATCTGATGCAAGGCCGGAGGCTTTCAGGAGCAATTGCGGGTGGCGCTGGACGTAGCATGAGGCTAGCCATGGGTGCAAACCATCAAGGAGTGTTCATGTTCTATCGTCCCGAAGACGGCCATGGTCTGCCGCACAACCCATTCAACGCCATCGTCACCCCGCGCCCCATCGGCTGGATCTCCAGCCGCGATGGTCAAGGCCGCGACAACCTTGCCCCCTATTCTTTCTTTAATGCCGTGGCCTATGTGCCGCCACAGGTGATGTTTGCCTCGACCAGTGCCAAGGACGATGTGGATGGCACTAAGGATTCGGTGGCCAATATCCGCGAGACTGGTGTCTTTTGTGTAAACATCGTCGAATATGCCGCGCGGGATGCGATGAACGTGACTTCGGCAGGGTTGCCACATGGCACCGATGAGTTTGAACGTGCCGGGATCGTGAAGGCGGAGTGTGAGCAGATCGCTTGCGCGCGGGTGGCGAATGCGCCGGCGAATATGGAATGTAAGGTGACGCAGATCGTGCAGTTGCCGGGCGAGGCGAACTTTGTGGTCTTCGGCGAGGTGATCGGTGTGCATCTGCGCGATGATTGCGTGGTGGACGGACGGTTTGATGTGACGCAGTTCCATCCGCTGTCGCGTTTGGGGTACCGTGATTATACGGCGGTGCGTGAGGTGTTTGAGTTGAAGCGGCCTGATGATTGAGGGATGAGGGGCATCGCCTGCCCGCGGGTCGGCGATCCTACGGGGCTTCATGCCACTTTATGGCTCAACCATGATGTGCGTTCTCGAAGGGGCGCCAAGCCTCACCAAATCGCCTACCCGTCCGGGCGGGCAGGCGATGGCCCGGTGCCTGCGGCTTGATTCCGGGCTATGGTGAAAGAAAAAACCCGGCGCTTGAATTAAGCGCCGGGTTTTCTTTTAGTGCCCGCCTAGTACGCCGGTGCGCACGTCGTAGTCCACGGCCAATTCGTAATCCGGATCATCGTCGCTATCGACCATGAGATGCCCGGCCTTGGTCAGCAGACGGTGACAATCGCGGCTCAGGTAGCGCAGCTGCAAACGCTTGCCTGCGGCCTCATATTTCGCAGCCATCGCCTCGATCGCTTGCAACGCGGATTGATCGACCACACGGCTGTCAGCGAAATCGACAATCACCACCTCGGGGTCATTCTCCACGTCAAACAGTTCGGCGAACCCATCTGCGGATCCGAAGAACAGCGGCCCGTGAACCTCATAGACCTTGGCCCCTTCCTCACGCACCGACTGGCGGGTGCTTGCATGGATGCGCCGCGCGTTGTTCCACGCATAGGCCAGCGCCGAGACGATAACGCCCACGACCACCGCCACGGCGAGGTCTTCCATTACGGTCACAACCGTCACCAGAATGATGACAAAGGCATCCATCAACGGCACTTTGCGCAGGATCGTGAGCGAGTTCCACGCGAAGGTGCCGATCACCACCATGAACATCACGCCAACCAGCGCGGCCAGCGGGATAAGTTCGATCACCGAAGAGCCAACGAGGATGAAGAGCAGCAGGAATACCGCCGCCGCGATGCCTGCCACACGCGTCCGCCCACCGGATTTCACGTTGATCATCGATTGGCCGATCATCGCACAGCCGCCCATGCCGCCAAAAAAGCCGGTGACGGTATTGGCCACGCCTTGGGCGATACATTCCTGGCTCGCGCCACCGCGCTTGCCCGTCAGATCGCCAACAAGGTTCAGCGTTAGCAGGGATTCGATCAGACCGATCGCGGCAAGGATCACCGCATAGGGCAGGATAATCTCAAAGGTTTCCCACGTCAGCGGCACCATCGGGATATGCCATTCCGGCAGGCCACCTTGGATCGAGGCCAGATCGCCCACGCGCGGCACATCTAGGCCAAAGCCGATCACCAGTGCGGCAATGATCCCAATGCCTGCCAAGGGCGCAGGGATAAGGCGGGTAATGCGCGGTGTGATCCAAATGATCGCCATGGTTGCGGCAACCAATCCCAACATCATCACGAGCGGCTGACCCGAAAGCCATTCGCCGCCGCCCATGCCGTGACCTGTGTCGACCATGGTGCCGGGCACCTTAAACTGACTCATTTGTGCCAAGAAAATCACGATGGCGAGCCCGTTGACAAAGCCCAGCATCACAGGATGCGGCACCAGTCGGATGAACTTGCCCCATTGCATGACGCCCGCGAAAATCTGCATAAGCCCCATCAGCACCACGGTGGCAAAAAGATACTCGACCCCATGCTGCGCCACCAAGGCCACCATAACCACAGCCAACGCCCCTGTGGCGCCCGAGATCATGCCAGGTCGGCCGCCAATCAGCGCTGTGATCAGACCGACGAGGAAGGCCGCGTAAAGCCCCACCAGCGGATGCACCCCGGCGACAAAGGCAAAGGCCACCGCTTCGGGCACCAGTGCAAGTGCCACGGTCAGCCCCGACAGCAATTCGATCCGTAGCCGCCCGATGGAAAACCCATCGTCGGGCATCCATCGCAAATCGGTCACATCAAGGTTCTTGGCAAAGTTGTGCAGCGTGGCGCGCATAGGGGCGTCCTTTGACTATCGGAAAACAGATATGAGCGCCGGAAGCCGCAGTTGCGGGGCGCTTTTGGCTGCACCTAGAGCAGTTTTGCCGTGAAGAAAAGCATCTTGCCGATGATCAGGCCGTGGCTGCTGCAATGCAGAAACACATTGATGCAACGGCCAACGCGCAATGTGCTCCGGAAATTCCTGACGAAGACGTGTCTTCCGCGGTGGCAAAAAGACTTGAACCCCACTGGGATCTGTGAGGTTCTTTGGGCTTCACTGGCAACCACCCAAGGCACAGGCTCCTTCATGACAGATACGAAAATCGCCGTTATCGGCGGCTCCGGCATTTATGACATCGACGGGCTGCAGGATGCCGATTGGGTCACCGTGGAAACCCCATGGGGTGCGCCGTCGGATCAAGTTCTGACCGGGACTTTGGATGGCGTTGCCATGGTCTTTCTGCCGCGCCATGGCCGTGGCCATGTGCATACGCCGACTTCCGTGCCCTACCGCGCCAATATCGACGCGCTAAAACGGTTGGGCTGTACGGATGTGATCAGCGTCTCAGCCTGCGGGTCGTTCCGCGAAGAGATGGCACCGGGCGATTTCGTCATCGTCGATCAGTTCATTGACCGCACCATGGCGCGAGAGAAGACCTTCTTCGGCCCCGGCTGTGTGGCCCATGTCAGCGTGGCCCACCCCACCTGCCCGCGCTTGGGCGACGCCTGCCAAACTGCGGCGGGGGAGGCCGGCATCAACGTGCACCGTGGCGGCACCTATCTGGCGATGGAGGGACCGCAGTTCTCAACCTTGGCCGAATCCAAAATGTACCGCGAAAGCTGGGGTGCGGATGTGATCGGCATGACCAATATGCCGGAGGCCAAGTTGGCGCGGGAAGCTGAGCTTTGCTATGCCTCTGTTGCGATGATCACCGACTATGACAGTTGGCATCCGGATCACGGTGAGGTGGACGTGACGCAGATCATCGCGACGCTGATGGGGAACGCCGACAAGGGCCGCGCCATGGTGTCGCGCCTGCCCGCGCTGCTGGGGGCCGACCGTGCGCCCTGCCCGCATGGTTGTGACCGGGCGTTGGAGTTTGCGATCCTGACCCAGCCGGATGCGCGGGATCCTGAATTGCTGGCCAAGCTGGATGCAGTGGCGGGGCGGATGCTTTGAGCGCGGGCGGTGGTGTGTGCGGCTGAGTGCGGACGGTATTTGAGAAAGGATGAAAGGGAGGGAGTTGGGCCCTCTTTCTAATAAGGCGCTAGGCGCAGATGAGGGCTTCGCCTACGGGGCGGCTTGCGCTAAGACGGGTCGGGTTAATTCACGAGGAAGGGCGGCATGAAACAGGTTCAGGACTATATTCGCACGATTGTAGATTTCCCGCACGAGGGGATCATGTTTCGCGACGTGACGACACTTTTTGCCGATCCACGCGGGTTTCGCATGGCGATCGACCAAATGCTGCATCCCTATGCAGGCATAGACATTGACAAGGTTGTGGGCCTTGAAGCGCGCGGCTTTATCTTGGGTGGGGCGATTGCGCATCAGTTGAGCGTGGGTTTTGTGCCTGTTCGCAAGAAGGGCAAGCTGCCGGGCACTGTAATCAGTCAGGAATACAAACTTGAATATGGCGAGGCCATTGTCGAGCTGCATGATGACGCGATTAAGCCGGGAGAGAAAGTTTTGGTTGTCGACGACCTGCTGGCCACAGGGGGCACGGCGGAGGCCGGGATCAAGCTGATTGAGCGTTTGGGCGGTGAGATTGTTTCCTGCGCGTTCATCATCGACTTGCCCGAGTTGGGCGGCCGTAAGCGGTTGGAAGCGCTCGGCAAAGAGGTCCACGCGCTTTGTGCCTTTGATGGGCTTTGAACGGCGCTTAGGCGCGTAGGACGGCGCCGGGGTTCATGATGCCCTTGGGGTCAAGTGCCGCTTTGATGGCGCGCATGGCGGCGAGTTTGGCGGGGTCGCCGTAGCGTTCGAGGTCATCGACCTTGATGCGGCCGACGCCGTGTTCGGCGCTGAAGGACCCGCCCAATTCATGCACGAGGTCATGGACGAGGCGTTTGACGGCGTCGCGTTGGTCTTCGTAGTCGGCGCGGGTTTTGCCCGGCGCGGGGAAGACGTTGTAGTGCAGGTTGCCATCGCCGACGTGGCCGAAGCAGTTAATGCGGAAGTCGCCCATCGCGTTGAGCGCTTCGGTGGCGCGGGTGATGAATTCGGGGATCGCGCCCAAAGGGACTGAGATGTCGTGGCTGGAGACTGAGCCGATAAGGCGGTTGGCTTCGGGGATAGTCTCGCGGATGGTCCAGAAATCTTGGGCCTGTTGTGCGTTTTGCGCGATGAGGCCGTCTGAGACGAGCCCCGCTTCCAAAGCAGCCGCAAAGAGGGTTTCGAGGGCGGCGGCGGTGTCGATCTCGCCCGGTGTACCGATCTCAATCAAGACTGACCATTCGGGTGGGCTGGCGAAGGGTTGGCGGGTTTCTGGCAGGACCTCGTTAAGGAAATCGTAACCTTGGCGGTGCATCAATTCAAAGGCGCTGATCATTTCGCCCATGTGGTCGCGGGCCAGGGACAGCAACGACAGCGCGGCGGCGGGGCTGTCAACCACCAGAAGCGCCGTGCCACTGCGCGCCGGTCGGGCGTAGAGTTTGAGGGCTGCGGCGGTGATGATGCCGAGCGTACCTTCGGCGCCGATCAGCAGGTGGCGCAGGTCATAGCCAGTGTTGTTTTTGCGCAGGCGGGTCAGGCCGTGCCAAATTTGACCGTCAGGCAGAACGGCTTCGAGGCCGAGGCAGAGGTCGCGGGCATTGCCGTAGCGCAGCACGCCGGTGCCCCCAGCGTTGGTTGCCAGCGTCCCACCGATGCGGGCGGTGCCTTCGGCGGCGAGCGACAGCGGGAACAGGCGGTTTACCTCTTCGGCGGCGGTTTGGACGTCGGCGAGGATCACACCGGCTTCGGCGACCAACACATTCTCTTCGGGGAACACGGCGCGAATGCGGTTCATGCGTTCGAGTGACAGGATCAGCGGAGCAGGTCCATCGCTGCTGATCTGACCACCGACGAGGCCGGTGCCGCCGCCGTATGGGACAACTGGCACGCGGGCCGCATGGGCAGCGCGGATCAGAGTGGAAACCTCCTCTGCGCTGCGTGGCAGGGCCAGCAGGCCGCCCTGCCCGGCATAGCGGCCACGGGGCTCTTGGAGGTGGCGCGGTTCGGGCTGGCGCAGTACGTCGTGGGCCAGGTGCCGGCGCAGGGTATCGGCGAAGGCGGTGTCGGCGGGGTTCAGTGTCATACGGTCTTGATCCTGTGATGGCGGGAAGGATGCAAGGACAAAGCGGAGAACCGTTTGGCGGGCATGTGGCTTAGCAGGTGGGCGAGAAGCAGTTGCGCGTTGCTTTCCGAAGGTTAACCGACATCCGTACGTCCGCGCCGGTCTTTGCGCAGCGCGGCATAAAGCACATGGGTGCGCCAACGGCCGTCGATCTGTAAGTAGCTCTGTGCCACGCCCTCATATTTAAAGCCGGCCTTTTCCAACAGCCCCCGGGATGCTTGGTTTTCTGGCAGACAGGCAGCTTCGATGCGCGACAGGTCGAGCCGGGTGAAGGCCTGATGCACCGCCGCCTCGATCGCCTCGCGCATGTAACCTTGGCGCGCGAAGGGCTCGCCCGTCCAATAGCCGAGCGTGCCTGATTGCGCAGGGCCGCGGCGGATGTTGTCCAGCGTGATCGCACCAACAAGGTTCTGATCGCTGCGCCGGATCAGGAACAGCGGCATGGCATTACCCGACGATACCGAGCGCTGCGCCCAGTAGACGCGGTTGGTAAATGCCTTGCGGGTAAGGTGATCCTCCGCCCATGTCGGCTCCCACGGGCGGAGGTAATCGTTGCTGGCGCGGCGCAGGGCAGACCACGCGCGGAAATCGGCATGGACCGGCGGACGCAGGGTCAGCCGATCCGTTTCGATCCGCAGTTTGCGTCGCCCCAGCAGCATCAGGCAGCGCGTCTGCTGTGGAGTTCGTCGAGCGTTGGCGCGCCATCTACGGGGCCGTAGAGCGCAAGGGCGGCCGGGGCTTGGGTGGCCATGCGTTCAGCAAAATCGCGCACGTCGCCGGTGGTGACCGCGTCGATCTGTGCCACGGTTTCTTCCAACGGCGGGACACGGTCCCAGATTTGGATCAGACGGGCCAGACGTTCGGCGCGGTTAGAGGGGCTCTCTAGGCCCATCAGCAACCCAGCTTTCATCTGCGCACGGGCGCGGGCGACTTCGGCAGGGGACATGTCAGTGGCGGCGCGCTTCATCTCGTCGATGGTGATATTGGCCAGTTCGGGCAGTTGCTCGGCACTGGTGCCGGCGTAGATCGTGGTCATCCCTGTGTCGGCATAGGCGCCAGCTTGGGCAAAGATCGTGTAGCAGAGGCCGCGGTTTTCGCGAATCTCTTGGAACAGGCGTGAGGACATGCCGCCGCCTAGTGCAGAAGCGTAGATTTGAGCGATATAGATATCGTCGGAGCGGTAGCCGGGGCTTTCAAAGCCAAGCGCAAAATGGGCCTGTTCGAGCTTTTTGACCTGCCGAAACTCGCCGCCGCCGAAGCGGGCGCCGTCGACCTGGTAGAGCTTTTTCGACGGCATGTCGCCAAAGAGCGTTTCGGCCAGTTTGACGATTTTGTCGTGATCCACGGCCCCAGCGGCGGAGAGGATCATCTGCTCTGGCCCGTAGTGGTCGGCGATGAAGAGTTTGAGATCGTCACGTGAAAAAGCCGAGACGCGCTCGGATGGCCCGAGGATCGTGCGGCCGATGGGCTGATCGGGGTAGGCCTGTTCTTGCAGCCAGTCAAAGATCACATCATCGGGCGTGTCGAGCGCTTGGCCAATCTCTTGCAGGATTACGCCGCGTTCGACTTCAACTTCGGAAGGGTCCAGCACCGGGTTGCGCAGGATGTCGGCGATCACGTCGAGGCCAAGCGCCACGTCATTTTCCAGCACGCGCGCGTAATAGGCGGTGACTTCGCGTGAGGTGTAGGCGTTGATATAGCCGCCCACGTCTTCGATGGCCTCGGCGATTTGCAGCGACGAGCGGGTCGCGGTGCCCTTGAAGGCCATATGCTCAAGAAAATGCGCGATGCCGTTCTGCTGCGGGGTTTCGTGGCGTGCACCGGCGTTCACCCATACGCCGATGGCAGAGGAGGCAAGCCCCTCCATATGTTCGGTGACGATCCGGAAGCCGTTGGGCAATGTGGTCTGGTTCAAGCTCACGCGGGGAGGTTTCCTTTGATATGCGCTTTGAGCGCTTCGAGGTCATTGGGCAGCCGGGTGAAACGCTCTTCGCGGTCGAAAAGGTCCGACATGCGTGGCGGCAGGGCTGGGCGGATGCCGGTGGCCACTTCAACAGCGTCGGGGAATTTGGCCGGGTGCGCGGTGGCGAGGGTGACCATTGGGGTGGCCGGGTCGCGCTGCTCATCCGCGACCTTCACGCCAACGGCGGAATGCGGGCAGAGCAGCTCGCCAGTGGTGCGGCGGCGGTCGGCGATGGTGGCGGTGGTTTCCCCTTCCGAGGCGCGGCCGGAGCGGTAGGTGTCTTGCAGCGCTTGCATGGCGCCTTGGGAGACGTCGAAACCGCCCTGCCCTAGCTCGTCCATCAGTTGCGCCACGGCACCGGCGTCGCGGTCGTAAGCGTCAAAGAGGGCGCGCTCGAAATTGGACGAGACTTGGATATCCATCGAGGGGCTGATCGAGGGGGTCACGCCGCCCTTGTGATAGCCCTGCCCCGAGAGGCAGCGGTGCAGGATGTCGTTCTGGTTGGTGGCGACGACCAGATCGGCGATGGGCAGGCCCATGCGTTTTGCGATGTAGCCTGCGAAGATGTCGCCGAAGTTGCCGGTGGGCACGGTGAAGCTGATCTCGCGTGCCGGGGCGCCGAGGCTGGTGGCGGCGGTGAAGTAGTAGACCACCTGTGCCAGCACGCGGCCCCAGTTGATCGAGTTCACCCCCGCCAGCCGCACCGAATCGCGGAAATCGAAGTCGTTGAACATGTCTTTCAAGCGCGCTTGGCAGTCGTCGAAGTCGCCGTCGATGGCGAGGGCGTGGACGTTGGCCTCCGACGGCGTGGTCATCTGGCGGCGCTGCACGTCTGACACCCGGCCATGTGGGTAGAGGATGAAGACGTCGACGTTATCCAAGCCCTTGAAGGCTTCGATCGCGGCAGAGCCGGTATCGCCAGAGGTCGCGCCAACGATGGTGACGCGCTCGCCCTTGCGGCCCAGTGCGGCTTGGAACATCTGGCCGATCAGCTGCATGGCGAAGTCTTTGAACGCCAGTGTCGGGCCGTGGAAGAGTTCCAGCAGGAAGTGGTTCGGGGCGAGTTGCACCATCGGCGCGCGGGCGGTGTGCTCGAACCCGGCATAGGCGCGGGCGATGATGGCGCGGAATTCGTCGTCGGTGAACGTATCGCCGATGAAGGGGCGCATGACGGTAAAGGCGACCTCTTCGTAGCTTTGGCCCTGCATGGCGGTGATCTGGTCGGCGCTCAGCGTCGGGATGGTTTCGGGCACATAAAGGCCGCCGTCACGGGCAAGGCCGGTTAGCATCGCCTCTTCGAAGGACAGGGCGGGGGCGGAGCCACGGGTAGAGATATAGCGCATAGGGTCAGTCGACTTTCGGCGTTGCAGGGGCGCGGCGGCGGCGCAGGAAAAGAACGGTCATCGCCAGCCAGATGGCGGCGAGGGAAAACCAGGTGATCGCATATTGCAAGTGATCGTTGGGGATGCGGGCGGTATCGACGGGCAGCGGGGAGATTTTCGGGTCGATCCCGGTTCCATCGCGGGCGACGACGAGCAGCGGTTCGGTATTAAGGGTTTCGGCCATGCGGGGGACATTGCGGGCGAACCAGATGTTGCGCTCGGTGTCGGCCTCTGGCGTGAAGCTGTCGACCTCTTGGGGCCATTGCAGGTTGCCGGTGATGCTTGCACGCCCTGCGGTATCGATGGTGTCCTTGTTCTGCGTCGCGGTGAAACCCAAATCTACGAGAATCCGCCGCCCGTTTCCCAGCGTCAGAGGAGCAATCACACGGTAGCCCGCGCCCGTTTGCTTTTGGCTGACCAGCACATGCAGCGCCTCGGCCCCGATTTCACCACTTACGGTGACGGGCAGATAGGCATCGACCTTCGGGTCGGGTGACGTGGGCAGGTCCACCGGAGCGGCGGTGATGCGTGCGTTGATGTCAGCGACAATCGCCTCTTTCCACGCCAGCCGCTGTACCTGCCATATCCCGAGCGCAACGAGGATGGCAGCCCCGCCGAGACCTACGATGATGAAGAACAGGCTGCGCCGCATTCGAATCTCTCTGGCTGAAACGACAAACGCGCGAAGAAGGCTTCGCGCGTTTGGGTTTTACGGGTGTGGGGCGCGGATGCAACCCCGCCTTATGTTTAGGGTGTGCCCCACATGTAGACAGCGAAGAAGAGGAACAGCCAGACCACATCAACGAAGTGCCAGTACCAAGCCGCCGCCTCGAAGCCGACGTGGCGTTCAGGGGTGAAATGGCCGCGCATGGCGCGCAGCAGGCAGATGAAGAGGAAGATCGTGCCGATGATCACATGGAAGCCGTGAAAGCCTGTCGCCATGAAGAAGCTGGAGAAATACATGTCGCCGCCGAAGGTCCAGTCGTCATGAACCAGCAGTTCGTAGTATTCAAATGCCTGCAGCGCGGTGAAGAACACGCCAAGCACCACGGCGATGGCCAGACCCGCGATCAGGTCTTTGCGGTTGTTTTCATGCGCCAGCGCGTGGTGCGCCCATGTGACTGCGCAGCCCGACAGAAGCAGGACCAGCGTGTTGATCAGCGGCAGGTGGAATGCGTCAACCGCGTGGATCTCGGGTTTGAGATATGTGCTCCCGGCATATTCGTACATCGGGTAAAGGGCCTGTTTAAAGAAGGACCAGAACCACGCGACGAAGAACATCACTTCGGACATGATGAACAGGATAAAGCCATAGCGCAGGCCGATCCGCACCACACCGGTGTGATCGCCCACTTCGCTTTCGGTTACGACTTCAGCCCACCAGGCAAACATGACGTAGCAGACGGCGACAAGACCGCCGAGAAAGACAAAAGGCGTGATGCCGTGCATCCACAGCACAGCGCCGGCCAACATGGCAAATCCACCCAGCGATCCCAGCAGCGGCCAGGACGAGGGGGCTAGAATATGGTAGTCGTGGTTCTTTGCATGGGCCATGGTTTCGGGTCCCTCACCTTTGTTTAATCAGGTCGTTAATTGGTTGCTGTGGCGCTGTCCTGATCGAGGGCGGCATAGCCTTCGGGCAGGTCAATTTCGTAGAATGTATAGGACAGTGTGATGGTATGTACAAACTTCCCATCACGGTCGTTGACCATTTCTGGATCAACAAAGAAGCTTACCGGCATCTGCACCCGTTCACCCGGTGCAAGCACCTGTTCGGTAAAGCAGAAACAGTCGATCTTCTCAAAGAAAGCCCCGGCGGTGTAGGGGGTTACGTTGTAGCTCGCCTGCCCCGCCACCGGTTTATCGGTAGGATTATAAGCCTCATAGAAGGCCAACCCCGTCTCGCCGATGCGGACTTCCATTTCGCGGACCACGGGTTTGAATTCCCATGGCATGCCGTCGTTCAGCGAGCCGTCAAAGCGGACCTTGACCGTCTGGTCGAGAACTTCACCGCTGGATGCGCTCACCTGCCCCGGCGTGCCGCCAAAGCCGGTGACCCGGCAGAACCAGTCGTAAAACGGCACCGACGCCCAAGCCAAACCGCCCATCAACACCACGACGCTGACGGTTTGCATCACTGTTTTTTGAGGACCGGAAAGCGCCATTACTGGGTCACCTCACGTTGGTTCGCGGGCAGTTCAAAATCTGTCTGCGTAATTTTGACGTATGTCAGCGCCATAATCAGCACCACGAAAGCCGCCAGCATCAAACCGACGCCGATATTGCGGCCGCGGCGGCGCTTGTGCAGTTCGTGCTCAGGACGAAAGCTCATGCCCAGCCTCCCAAACCAAAGGCACGCAGGGCGGCTTCGCCCAAGATCGCGCCGAAATGCAAGAAGAGGTAGGCCAGCGACAGGCGGAAGAATTTGCGCTCTTCGGCGTAGTCATCGGCTTCGGCCATCACCTCATCGCGGTTCCAAATGCGCCATGCGCCCAACAGGAACGCGGCGTTCAGAACCAAGGCCACGGCGAAGTAGAAGATACCACCGATAGCCGTAAAGGCTGTGCCGATCGCCAGAGCGGCCAGCAGAACGGTGTAGATCAAGATATGCAGCCGCGTGGCCGGACGGCCGTGGGTCACGGTCAGCATCGGCACTTTGGCGTCGTCATAGTCAGAGCGCATGAACAGGGCCAGCGCCCAGAAATGCGGCGGGGTCCACATGAAGATCAGAGCGAACATCAGCCACGCCTCGACCGAGAAGCTGCCGGTGGCGGCGACCCAGCCAATCACGGGCGGGAAAGCACCAGCCGCACCGCCGATAACGATGTTCTGCGGCGTCAAACGCTTGAGCCACATGGTGTAGAAAACGGCATAGAACAGGATGGTGAACAACAGCATACCGGCGGCCAGCAGATTCGTCGCCAGCCCCAGCATCATCACCGACAAGCCCGACAGCGCGACGCCAAGCGTCAAGGCTTCGCCGGGCTGTACACGGCCCGATGGGATCGGGCGGCCACGGGTGCGGCGCATCACCGCGTCAATGTCCGCATCCCACCACATGTTCAACGCGCCAGAAGCACCGCCGCCGATGGCGATGAACAGGATGGCGCAGAAGCCGACGATCGGGTTCACGGACACTGGTGCGGCCAAGAGCCCCACAAATGCAGTAAATACAACAAGCGACATCACGCGCGGCTTAAGCAGGGCAAAGTAATCCCCCAGCTGCGCATCGTACTCACTTGTCGGTGTATTGGTGATGTCAGTCATCCCGAACCTTCCAGGTTAAAAACGGGGCAGGTTTCCTCCCTGCCCCGCAGAACTGGCTTACTTGGAGGCCACGGTCAGCGGCTGTTCGATACCCGCATATTCCGCCTTAGCCTTACCGAGCCACTCGGCATAGGCTTCTTCCGAGACGACCTTCACGGTGATCGGCATATAGGCGTGGGCCTGACCGCAAAGCTCGGAACACTGACCGTAGTAGACGCCTTCCTGCTCAGCGGTGAACCACAGTTCGGCCAAGCGGCCCGGCACGCCATCCTGCTTCACGCCAAAGGCCGGGATGGTCCAAGAGTGGATCACGTCGCTTGCGGTAACCTGTACCACGATGGTTTTGCCAACCGGAATCACGACCGATGTATCGGTGGCCAGCAAGAAGTCTTCGCGGGCATAGCCTTCGTCTTCGAGCTTGGCGACCATCGCGTCATTCAGCACGAAGGGGGTCACATCTTCGTCGCCATCGCCCAAAGTGGCCGGGGCGCCAATCATGTAGCTGTCAAAGGCAATCTCTTCGTCGACATACTCATATGTCCAGTACCACTGGTTGCCGATCGCCTTGATCGTGATGTCTGCCTCAGGGATTTCCTGTTGGCGGAACAGGATTGGCAGCGAATAGGCACCAATCAACACAAGGACCAAGATCGGCAGGATGGTCCAGGCGATCTCAATCGGGGTGTGGTGGGTGAACGACGACGGTGTCGGGTTCCGCTTTTTGTTGTAGCGGATCATGACCCAGACGATCAGGCCGGTCACAAAAACGGTGATCAGCGTGATGATCACCAGAATCAGATAGTCCAAATCGTGGATATCCTGCGCCACCCGCGTCACAGCCGGTTGAAAGCCTGTCTCGCCGTCAACAGGTCTGCCGATGACATCAAGCCCGTCAATGCGCAGGCTGTCCTGTGCCAATGCTGGCAGGGCGGCAAGGCTGGTCAAAAGACCGGAAAGGGGGAGTAGATGTTTCATATGTCGTCCTGATCTTGTGACCATTAAGAAGCCGATTAGACACCCGAACCGCTGCTGCGACCCGGTGCCGTTGTAATCCTGGATGCTTACAATCATATTCTGGTTACAAGATAAAGTCACATGCTTGCGTCATAGGGACGCGCGAGACAGTTTTGTGACAGCAAGCAAGGATACCCCCCGATGAGCAGCGCGCAATTTACCCCGTTTGAGGCCGATCTGGACCGAGAAACCGCTCTGAGCGTGCTGCGCGAGGCCGTGGCCGGTGCCGATGACGGCGAATTATTCCTCGAACGCCGCCGCTCTGAGGCGCTGGTATTTGATGACGGGCGGCTTAAGACCGCGAGCTATGACGCCGCAGAGGGCTTTGGCCTGCGCGCGGTGCGTGGCGAGGTGGCGGGCTATGCGCATTCGACCGAACTCAGCGAAGCGTCGCTGCGCCGCGCGGCAGAGACGGCGCGGCTCGCGGTTGGTGACGGCGGCGGCACATGGGCCGACGCCCCGCAGGCCAGCAACGCGCGACTGTACACGGACGAAGACCCGATAGCCGGCCACGCTTTCCCAGTAAAAGTCGACACACTGCGTGAGATCGACGCCTATGCCCGCAGCCTCGATTCCCGCGTGGTGCAGGTGAGTGCGACGATTGCCGCCAGCATTCAGGAGATTGAGATTCTCCGGCCCGAGGGTCATTCCGTGCGCGACGTGCGCCCCATGACGCGGGTGAATGTCTCAGTCATCGTGGAACAAGACGGGCGACGCGAGAGCGGCGGTGTCGGCGGTGGCGGGCGGATTGGGCTGGACGGGATGCTGGCCCCTGAGGATTGGCAGGCCAAGGTGCGTGAAGCATTGCGCATCGCCTGCGTCAACCTTGAGGCTGTCCCCGCCCCGGCAGGCGTGATGGACGTGGTGCTTGGCCCCGGCTGGCCCGGCATCCTGCTGCATGAGGCCATTGGCCACGGGCTGGAGGGCGATTTCAACCGCAAAGGCTCCAGCGCATTTGCCGGGCTGATGGGCCAACAAATCGCCGCTAAAGGGGTCACCGTTTTGGACGATGGCACGATTCCCGACCGCCGCGGCTCGATCTCTGTCGATGATGAAGGCACCCCTTCGGCGCGCAATGTGCTGATCGAAGATGGCGTGCTGGTGGGATATATGCAGGATCGCCAGAACGGGCGGCTGATGGGCGGTGCGTCAACCGGGAACGGGCGGCGGCAATCCTATGCGCATATCCCGATGCCGCGCATGACCAACACTTATATGCTGGGCGGTGACGCAGCGCCGGGTGACATCGTGGCAGACCTCAAGGATGGTATCTATGCTGTCGGATTTGGCGGGGGTCAGGTCGATATCACCAACGGCAAGTTCGTGTTTTCCTGCACCGAGGCGTATCGCGTACAGAACGGCAAAGTCGGCGCGCCGGTCAAAGGGGCCACGCTGATCGGCGACGGGGCCACGGCGCTGCAGCAGATTCGCGCCATCGGAAATGACCCGACGCTCGACCCTGGAATGGGCAACTGCGGCAAACAGGGTCAGTGGGTGCCGGTGGGTGTCGGACAGCCGACGTTGATGATCGGCGGGCTGACCGTGGGCGGCGCGGCAACCTGACGGCACGCCTGAGTTGAATCGAATGGGTGGGGAAAAATTCATAGGTTGTTAAGCACTAAATCCTATACCTGATTCTGCAACGGACGGAGCTTCGGGATGACTGACAAGGACCTACATCCTTCTTCCACTCACCCCCCACTCCCACCCACCCAGGAAGATG
>Ga0209345_10000382_pt1 | contig 57534 bp, 49 predicted proteins | sample Cruoilmetagenom7_FD_187294 | JGI IMG/M metagenome (GOLD analysis project Ga0209345, IMG submission 187294) | Oil polluted marine microbial communities from Coal Oil Point, Santa Barbara, California, USA - Sample 7 (SPAdes) (version 2) | ecosystem: Environmental > Aquatic > Marine > Oil seeps ... | reverse complement strand
CTGAAGGGTTTTCTGGAGTCTCATTAAACAAACGTTCTAACTCTTCAGCTTCACTAGAAGAACTATTTTGTAAAGCCTTTATATATAAAAAGGTTTTTTTGTTGGCAATAATATCACCACCAACTTGTTTACCGAAGGTTTTAGGATCTCCAAACGCATCTAAATAATCATCCTGTAATTGAAAAGCAATTCCTATATCTTTTCCGAAGCTATAACAACCCTCTTTACAAGACTCGGAAGCTTCGCCTACAATTGCTCCCATTTTCATAGCAGCAGCAACCAAGACAGCTGTTTTAAACTCAATCATTTTAATATATTCAGGAATCGTTACATCATTACGAGTTTCAAAATCAACATCGTATTGTTGACCTTCACAAACTTCAATAGCTGTTTTACTAAATAGTTTTGCTAATTCTTGAAATGTTTCAGCTGGATATCCTTCAAACAATTGATAGGCTAATATTAACATTGCATCTCCAGAAAGAATCCCGGTGTTTAAATCCCACTTTTCATGCACCGTTATTTTTCCACGCCGTATGGGTGCATTGTCCATAATATCATCATGAATCAATGAAAAATTATGAAATAATTCTAGGGCTACAGCAGCAGGTACCGCTTGTTTAAAATCATCTTTAAAAAATTGACAGGTCATTAATGTAAAAACTGGACGAAGTCTTTTTCCACCTAATGATAAAATATACTGAATGGGTTCGTATAGTTGTTTCGGTTCTTTTACTCGAATAACTTCCGAAAGATATTCCTCTAACACTATACTATACTTTTGTATTTCCATTCGCCTTAAAATATTTCAGCAAAAATACGAGTTGCATTTAAATAAATTGCCTAGAGCTTCATTTTAAAATAAACTACTAAGATTAAATTTTTGTTAAAACTTCGGAAACTTTTACTATCCCTAAAGTTTCCATCTTTATATTTGCCGCCAATTATGAAGGAATCGATTTTACATAAAGCAGCAGATATGTTTTTAAGCTACGGGTTTAAAAGCGTAACCATGGATGATATTGCCAATGAAATGGGAGTATCAAAAAAAACAATTTATAAATATTTTTCAAACAAAGAAAGTTTAGTAGATGAAGCTACTTTAGTAGTTCAAGAAAAAGTAGATAAGATTTTAAAAGAAATTTTACAAAAAGGATATAATGCAATTGAAGAAAATTTTGTAGTCAAAAATGTTTTTAAAGAAATGTTTAAGAAAGCAAAGACATCACCCATGTACCAATTAAAAAAATACTATCCAGAAACGTATAAAAAGCTAATGGAAGTAGAATTATGCTCCTTTAGTGATTGTATCAAATCTAATCTAGAAAAGGGAATAGAAGAAAAAATGTATCGCAAAAATATTGATAAGGATATGGTAATGAAATTTTACTTTATTCTAGTTTTTGGGGCTCATGAAAGTGATTTATTTGGAAGCAATATGACCGACATGCTAAAAATTGAATTAAAAATACTTGAATACCACACAAGAGCAATTGCAACATTATATGGCATCTCTGTTCTTGAGAAACAACTAACTCTAATTAATCAAACAGCATCTTAAATGATAAGGATAATAATATTTACAAGTTTTATTTTATGGTCTAGCCTTGGGTTAGCGCAAAATAATAAAGAATATAGTTTCACAATAGAAGAAGCTATTACATTCGCTTTAGATAGTAGTTACACTGCTATTAATTCAAGACGAGATGTCGCTAAAGCGATAAAAAAGAAATGGGAAACTACAGCAACTGGCTTACCTCAAATTAGTGCAGAATTAAATTACCAAAATAATTTAAAACAACCTGTCACTTTACTTCCAGGTGAAATTGCTGGTGGATTACCAGGCACTTTTGTTCCTATTACATTTGGCACTAAGCAAAATGGTTCGGCTACTGCTACTTTAAATCAATTGATTTTTGATGGTAGTTATTTAGTAGGACTTCAAGCCGCAAAAGTATTTTTAAATTACTCAAAAAATGCTGATGAAAAAACAAAGCTTGAAATTAGAAAAGGGGTAATCAATGCTTACGGAAGTGTTTTATTAGCAGAAGAATTAATTTCAATTTTTGAAAAAAACAAAATAACATTAGAGAAAAACCTCAACGAAACTAGAGCTATTTACGAAAATGGTTTAACCGAAGAAGAAAATGTTGAACAATTAGAAATAACTTTAATTGATATTAAAAATCAATTAAACAACTCGAAACGTTCAAAAATAATTGCGCGTCAAATGTTCAATTTAGCAATTGGAATTGATGTAAATAACAAGGTTACTTTTAAAGAAAAGTTAGAAGATTTAGCCAATCAGAATATAAGCTTGAACACCTTAGATTCTACATTTAATATGGATAATAATATTGATTTTAGAATTGCAAATAATTTCACAAAACAAAGAAGCCTAGAATTAAAACTTGAAAAAAGTAAAGCACTCCCAACCCTTTCTGCATTTGTAAATTATGGAACTAGTGCAAACAGTGATAGTTTTACTTTTTTTGATTCAGAACAAATTTGGTATCAATCTTCTCTATTAGGGCTTAAAATGAATATTCCAATTTTTAGTAGTGGAATGCGTGGAGCTAAAACACAACAAGCACGAATTTCTTTAGATCAAGCCAAAACAGATTTAATAAATACAAAACAAAACATATTATTAGAGCTTAATACTGCTAAAAGTAATTATCGTTTTTCAATCGATAATTATGATAACGCTAAAAAAAACCTTGCTTTAGCTGAACGTATCGAAAATAAAAATCAGATAAAGTTTAAAGAAGGACTTACAACAAGTTTCGATTTAAGACAGGCACAAATTCAATTATACTCAGCTCAACAACAATATTTTCAATCCATGTTAGAAGTTATAAATTCAAAATCTAGCCTAGATACAGTATTAAATAACTCTAACTTAAATTAACTAATCAAACAATAATTAATATAAAAATGAAAAATTTATATATCATTTTATTTTCCACAATCATCTTAACATCATGTGGTAGTGATCAAAAATCTTTAGATAAGGTTATTGAAAAAGGAACTTTAGAAGAACTAAGGTCTAAAAAAGATGAAATTAATGCAGATCATCTTGTTTTAATTGAACAAATAAAACAATTAGATGTAGCTATATCAAAATTAGATACTATTAAAAAGAGTCCGTTAATAACAGTTTTTAAAGCTAAAAAAGAAAAATTTATTCACTTTTTAGAATTGCAAGGAAATGTAAAAACAAAACAAAATGTGATAGTATATCCTGAAATGGGTGGAATTCTTACTAGAGTATTTGTTAAAGAAGGCCAAACTGTATCAAAAGGGCAATTATTAGCTAGAATTGATGATGGAGGACTTGGACAACAAGTTGCACAAATGCAAATTCAAGCAGATCTTGCAAAAACTACCTTTGAACGTCAAGAACGTCTTTGGAATCAAAAAATTGGAAGTGAGATCGAATTCTTACAAGCAAAGTCTAATTATGAAGGACAACAAAAAGCTGTTAATCAACTTCAAAGTCAATTAGCTAAAACAGGTATAAGAGCACCATTTTCAGGAATAATTGACGATGTAATTACTGACCAAGGTACAGTAGTTTCTCCAGGACAATCTCAAATTATACGTATAGTAAATCTAAACGATATGTTTATTGAAACAGATGTTCCGGAAAGCTATATTACAAGTGTAACTAAAGACAAGAAAGTGATTGTTGATTTTCCAATACTTGGAAAAACAGTTGATGCAAAAGTGAGACAAGCTGGTAATTTTATTAATCCTGCAAACAGAACATACAAAGTTGAAATTGCTGTGCCAAATAAGGAAAAAAACATAAAACCAAATCTAACGGCTAAGCTAAAGATAAACGATTATACAAATGAAGAAGCAATATTAATTCCTCAAAGTGTTATTTCTGAAAATGCCAAAGGGCAACAATATATATATGTTGTAAATGATATCGATTCAAAAAACATTGGTACTTCTAAAAGAATTATTATTGAAACTGGAAAAACTCAAGGCGATTTAATTGAAGTTCTTAGTGGAATTGAAACTGGAATGGACATTATTGAAAAAGGTGCTAGAAGTGTTAAAGAAGGACAAACAGTTGAAATTATAACAACGAAATAAATTGAAAATGGATAAAAATCAAAAAAAGATTCACAAAGAGTTTCCGCTTTCAACTTGGGCAATTAATAACTCAACAACAATTTATGTATTAATTGCTGTTATCTTATTTCTAGGAATTAAGGCATTTTATAATATGCCACGGGAAAATTTTCCTGAAGTAAATGAAACTAAAATTTACATTAGCTCAATATATCCTGGAAATACTGCTGAAGATGTTGAAAAACTAATTACAGACCCACTTGAAGATAAACTAAAATCGGTTAGTAATGTTGTAGAAATCACTTCAACATCACAGGAAGATTATTCGATGATAATTGTTGAGTTTGATGAAAACATTTCAGTTGATCAAGCGAAACAAAAAGTTAAAGATGAAATAGACACTGAAACCGCTAATGAAGATTGGCCAACTTCAAATGGAGCGAAAGTTCAACCCAATGTTTTTGAACTTATTATATCTGAAGAAATGCCCATCTTAAACATTAATATTTCTGGTGATTATACCATTCAGAAATTAAAAGAATACGCAGAATATTTAAAAGATGAGATTGAAGATCTACCTGAAATTAAACAAGCAGACATTCGTGGTGCGCAAGAAAAAGAAGTAGAAGTTGCCGTTGACATTTACAAAATGATGGCCGCCGAAGTGAGTTTTCAAGACATAACGAATGCAATAAATGGTGGTAATGTTACTATGTCTGCTGGTAATTTAATTACGAGTGGTCAACGTCGTACTATAAGGATACTTGGAGAAATAGATAATCCAAAAGATCTTGAAGATTTTGTTGTTAAATCTGAAAATGGTGAATCTGTATATTTAAAAGATATTGCAGTAATAAGCTTTAAAGAAAAAGACAAAACAACCTATGCACGTCAAGATGGAATGCCCGTTGTAATGATTGATGTAAAAAAACGTGCAGGTAAAAACATGGTTGAAGCTGCCGAACAAATACATGAAATTGTAAACAATGCAAAACAAGATGTGTTTCCTAAGAACTTAAAAGTAGAAATTTCTAACGATCAATCTCCAATAACAATAAGTCAGGTTGATGATTTAGTAAACAATATTATCTTCGGTATTATTTTAGTTGTTACTGTATTAATGTTCTTTTTAGGATTCAAAAACGCAATTTTTGTTGGGTTTGCAATCCCTATGTCCATGTTTATGTCGTTAATGATATTAAACTTATTTGGATATACCTTAAACGTTATGATCCTTTTCGGATTAGTAATGGGACTTGGAATGTTAGTAGATAATGGCATTGTGGTTGTTGAAAACGTATATCGTTTAATGGACGAAGAAGGAATGAACCGAAGAGAGGCAGCCAAAAAAGGTATTGGCGAAATTGCTTTTCCTATTATCATTTCAACAGCAACTACAGTAGCTGCATTTATTCCCTTAGGATTATGGCCAGGAATAATGGGTGAGTTCATGATGTTATTACCAATAACTCTTTCTACTGTTTTAGGATCTTCCTTATTTGTTGCTATTTTATTTAATTCAGTATTAGTTTCAAAATTTATGAAAACTGAAGATGACGATATGCCTTTAAAGCAAATAATATGGATTACATCCTTAATGGCCATAATTGGAATTTTAGTATTTATTACGGGAGGTGATTATAGAGGTTTAGGAACCTTAATGGTTTTCACAAGTATAATGCTTTGGATATATCGTTTATTCCTAAGAAAATGGGCAAATTCATTTCAAAAAAATGCATTAGTTCGATTAGAAAATTTCTATGAAAAGTCACTGAGAGCTTCTTTAAAAGGATGGCGCCCCTACATATTAGTAGTTGGAACATTTCTTCTTTTAATAATATCTTTTATTGGATTTTTCGGATCTTTAAGTCAAGGACGTACCAAGGTTGAATTCTTTCCAGACAATAAACCTAATCAAATTATTGTCTATATAGAATATCCTGAAGGAACTGATATTGAAGAAACAAATACTATTACTTCTGAAATAGAAAAGAAAGTATTTACAGTTTTAAATGGTGACGAATATACTGTTGGAGAATATAACTATATGGTAGAAAGTTCTGTTTCACAAGTTGGTGAAGGTGCTGGAAACCCACAAACGGATGGTGGTTCTGCTGCTGAAATGCCTCATAAAGGTAAAATCACAGTATCTATGCGTGAATATAAATATAGGCAAGATGAAGACAGTGAATTAATGCGACAAAAAGTGCAAGAAGCACTTGTTGGAATTTTTCCTGGAGTATTAATTTCTGTTGAAAAAGATGCAAATGGTCCTCCAATTGGTCATCCAATTAATATTGAAATTGAAGGAAACGACTATAATGAGCTTATTGCAACTGCTGAAGAAATGCGAAATTTCATTAATTCAAAAAATATTAATGGAATTGATGAGCTTAAAATTGATGTGAATAAAGACAAACCATCAATGCAGGTTATTGTTGATAGAAAAAAAGCGGGAGAACTAGGAGTTAATTCTTCGCAAGTTGGTCAGCAATTACGTAATTCTATCTACGGAACAAAATCTGGTGTTTATAAGGAAGATGGAGAAGATTATGATATTTATGTAAGATTCAATGAAGAGAATAGATATAACAGAAGTGCTCTTTTTAATCAGACAATAACATTTAAAGATCAAAATTCAGGTAAGACTAAATCAATTCCTGTTTCAGCAATTGCAAGTCCTTCAAATAATTCTGGTTTTAGTTCTATTAAACATAAAGACACAAAACGAATAGTGACTTTATATTCTGCATTAGCTCCAGGATTTACAGATGCAGGTGCTATTGTGAATCAAATTCAGAATAAAATGCAATCGTTTAAAGAGTTGTCTAGTGACATTAAAATAGATTATACTGGGCAAATTGAAGAGCAAAATAAACAAATGACCTTTTTAATGGGGGCCTTTTTTACTGGATTAGGTTTAATCTTCTTTATATTAATTTTTCAATTTAATTCTGTTTCAAAGCCAGGTATTATTATGCTTGCAATATTCTTAAGCTTTATTGGAGTATTTGGTGGATTAGTAATTACAGGAGCATCATTCGTAATTATGATGACAATGATGGGGATTATTTCTCTCGCTGGAATTGTAGTAAATAATGGAGTAGTATTATTAGATTATACCCAATTATTGATCGACAGAAAAAAGATTGAAAACAATATCTCTGATGATGATTATATAGATAGTAAAGGGTTATATGAATCTATAGTGACTGGAGGTAAAGCACGTTTAAGACCTGTTTTATTAACAGCTATTACAACAATTTTAGGGTTAATTCCATTAGCAATTGGATTCAATATTAACTTCTTTACATTAATGAGTGATTTAGATCCTAAAATTTATATGGGAGGTGACAATGTTGTGTTCTGGGGGCCTTTAGCTTGGTCTGTAATCTATGGATTATTTATAGCTACTTTCTTAACTTTAATTATAGTACCTATTTTATTCTATTTAATATCAAAATTTAAAATGTGGTTACGTAGTAAAACTACATCAAATACAGTTGCTCTTTAAAGCAATGAATTGAAATAAAAAACCCTCAACAATTATGTTGAGGGCTTTTATTATATATAAAAAGTTGAATTAAAATTTATATGTTAATCCTCCATTAACTATCATTCCATTAAATCCAAATTGATTTACTTTCCAAGGATATTTAAACCTTCCTCCTAAGTCAGTAACAAAATCTCCTTGTGCATCTATTTCATCTGGATAAACATCAAGTAAATTATTTACTGAAGCAAATAATGAAAGGTTATCACATACTTTAAACCTCACAATTAGATCGGTAATTATTTTACCAGCAAAAGTTTGATCATAATCAGCATCATCAACTGGAAGACTAGATCCATTTGGGCTTAACGGAGCACCATTAAAACCATTATCCGTGTGTTGCCAAGTAACTTCTCCGAAATAGGTGTTACTTTATAAGTAATACCTGCAGAAATATTGGTTGATGTTTCTGCCGTTAATTGAGGAAGTTAAAAAAGACCTTGGTTTTGTTCTGTTTCCAACTACTACTACTTCATCTAATGACACTCCATCATTTAAAGAAATTGTCCCTGCATTATTAGAAACTACTTCCACTTCTTGCTCACTTGAGCCAACAGAAGAAACTACTAAAGTTACAATAAGACTTGGAACGTCTAGTTTAAAAATTCCATCGAAATCTGAAGTTGTTCCATTGTTCGCTCCCTTAACAACCACATTTACTCCAGGCAATGGCGCACCTGAACTTGCTTCTTTTATAGTACCAGTAATCGACTCTTGTGCAAAAATAACAAGAGGAAAAAACAACAATAACAAGAATATTTTTTTTGAAAGTAAATTTTGTTTCATATTATAAAAAGATTGATTAATAGTTTAACAGCTGTAAATATTATAAATAGAACGTTATTTTTTATCTCGATACTTAGTACCTTTGCACCTCAAAATATTTCAAAATGTATAGAAGTCATACTTGTGGTGAATTAAGACAAAACCATTGCAATGAAACCGTAACTTTATCAGGTTGGGTTCAAAAATCTAGAGACAAAGGGTTTATGATTTGGGTGGATCTTAGAGATCGTTACGGAATCACACAATTAATGTTTGATGAAGAGCGTACGCCAAAAGAAATGGTGGAAAAAGCTAAGACTTTAGGACGTGAATTTGTAATTCAAGTGACTGGTAACGTTATTGAACGTGTTTCAAAAAACCCAAACTTACCTACAGGTGATATTGAAATTCTTGTTACAGAATTGAATATTTTAAATGAATCGTTAGTGCCTCCATTTACTATTGAAGATGAAACTGATGGTGGTGAAGACTTAAGAATGAAATATCGCTACTTGGATATTAGAAGAAATCCAGTACGTGAAAATCTTATTTTTCGTCATAAAGTAACTATGGCAGTAAGAAACTTTCTTTCAAATTTAGACTTTGTTGAAGTTGAAACTCCTTATTTAATCAAATCAACTCCAGAAGGAGCACGAGATTTTGTAGTTCCTTCAAGAATGAATGAAGGTCAGTTTTATGCATTACCTCAATCACCTCAAACGTTTAAACAATTATTGATGGTGGGTGGAATGGATAAATATTTTCAAATTGTAAAATGTTTTAGAGACGAAGATCTTCGTGCAGATCGCCAACCAGAATTTACACAGATTGACTGCGAAATGGCTTTTGTAGAACAAGAAGATATATTAAATGCTTTTGAAGGACTTACAAGACACCTTCTAAAAGAAATAAATAATGTTGAAATAGGAGATTTCCCAAGAATGACGTATGATGATGCAATGAAATGTTATGGAAATGACAAGCCAGACATTCGATTTGGAATGGAGTTTGGCGAACTAAATGAAGTCGCACAACACAAAGAGTTTAATGTTTTTAATCAAGCTGAATTAGTTGTTGGTATTGCAATTCCTGAAGGAAATAGTTATTCTAGAAAAGAAATAGACAAACTCATTGATTGGGTAAGACGGCCACAAGTTGGCGCATTAGGAATGGTATATGCTCGTTGTAATGATGATGGAACTTATAAATCGTCTGTAGATAAATTCTACGACCAAGAAGATTTAGCAAAATGGGCGGGAAAAACTGGTGCCAAAGCTGGAGATTTAATTTGTGTACTTTCAGGAGAAACAAATAAAGTAAGAGCACAATTAAGTGCTTTACGTATGGAAATTGCAGAACGTAAAGGTTTAAGAAAATCTAATGAATTTGCTCCTTTGTGGGTTATTGATTTTCCGTTATTAGAATGGGATGAAGATACAGAACGCTATCATGCAATGCATCATCCATTTACTTCTCCAAAACCTGGACAAATCGAATTATTAGATTCAAAACCAGGTGAAGTAAAAGCGAATGCATATGATTTAGTGTTAAATGGAAATGAAATTGGAGGAGGATCTATTAGAATACATGATAAAGAAACTCAAGCAATCATGTTAAGACATTTAGGCTTTTCAGAAGAAGAAGCGGTAGCTCAATTTGGTTTCTTAATGGATGCTTTCCAATTTGGCGCACCACCACATGGAGGTCTTGCATTTGGTTTAGACAGGCTTGTTTCTATATTAGGGGGTCAAGAAACTATACGTGATTTTATTGCGTTTCCTAAAAATAATTCAGGACGAGATGTAATGATAGATGCTCCCTCTCCTATTGACAAATTACAATTAGATGAATTAAGTTTAGCATTAAATTTAAAATCATAATTTTAAAATCCTGCAATGCAGGATTTTTTTATACCTTGAAACATGCAAGGCAAAAAAAAGTCATTACTAACAAGGTTTCTTATTTGGAGATTGAAACATATTTCTCATAAGCAATTTACCTATATACTTAGTATTCTCGTTGGTATATTGTCCGGTATTTGTGCTGTATTAATTAAAAACTTCACGCACTTTATTCAAATTTTACTAGAAGGAAATCTAATTGAGGATTATCATGTTGCCTTTTATTTTATTTTCCCATTTATTGGAGTAACAATTACTTTCTTTTTAGTTAAATATATTATACGAAATCCGATTACTCAAGGAATCCCTTCTACTCTTTTTGCAATTTCTAAAAAGAAAGGAATAATGAAAAGAGTACAAATGTACGGAAGCCTTTTAGCAGCTCCAATTACAGTAGGTTTTGGTGGTTCTGTAGGTCTTGAAGGCCCTACTATTGCAACTGGTTCAGCAATTAGTTCTAATCTATCTAGAATGCTACATATGAACCAAGCAACACGAACCCTACTTATAGGTTGTGCTGCGGCTGGTGCTATGTCTTCCTTATTTAAAGCCCCAATTGCTGCAATTATTTTTGCGATAGAAGTCTTTAGTTTAGATTTAACATTATTATCGATGATACCTTTATTATTAGCATCGATTTCAGCGATAATTACTTCTTATCTTTTCTTTGGAAATGATATTATTCTTCCATTTAATATTGAAGATAAGTTTATTTTAAGTGATATTCCATTTTATATTATTTTAGGAATCATAGCAGGTATTGTTTCTATTTATTTTACTGAAATATATGAACGAATTCAAAAGAAATTTGATTCTTTTTCATCTCCTCTAAAGAGGCTTTTAATTGGAGGGATAGGGATAGGAATTCTTGTATATTTTATTCCTCCTTTATATGGTGAAGGTTTTGATGTTATCAATAACCTTGTACAGGGTAATCCTGAAAAAGCCTTAACGAATAATTTTTTAAGCCTAGACACAAGTAACTTTTGGGTTATTATAGCTTTACTTATTGGATTAATGCTTTTTAAAGTAATAGCTAGTGCATTTACATTTGGAGCTGGTGGTGTTGGAGGAATTTTTTCCCCAACTCTTTTCATGGGTAGTATTATGGGATATTGTGTTGCAAGAATTATTAATCATTTGGAAGTTTTTAATATTACAATATCTGAAAGTAATTTCACACTGGTAGGTATGACAGGATTAATGGCTGGTGTGTTACATGCTCCCTTAACAGCTATCTTTTTAATTGCTGAAGTAACTGGAGGATATGATTTGTTTATTCCATTAATGATCACCGCAGCTATTTCTTATTCAATCACAAAATATTTTATTCCTCATTCTGTTTATGCAATGGAATTAGGAAGAAAAGGAGACTTAATTACCCACAATAAAGATCATGCTGTATTAACTTTAATGAATTTAAATACTGTAGTAGAAACTAATTTTATTGAAGTGTACCCTGAGATGACTTTAAAAAAATTAGTGAAAGATGCTATTGTACCTTCAAAGCGCAATATATTTCCTGTAGTAAATAAAGACACAAAGGAATTAATGGGCATCATTTTATTAGATGATCTTAGACCTATAATGTTTAACAAAACATTGTACAAAAAGATTACTGCTAGAGATTTATTACATAATCCGCTTGAAGTAATTGATTTACAAAAAGATAAAATGACCGATGTAATGAAAAAATTTCAAGACACAGGTGCTTGGAATTTACCCGTAATTAGTAATGAAAAGTACTATGGATTTGTATCTAAGTCGAAATTACTTACAGCATACAGACGAAAATTAATCGATTTTTCAGGGAAATAAATAAATAAAATCATGAAATATATTATCATCTCTTTATTACTCTTAGCCATTATTGGAACATGTTATGGCTTCTATATTAAACCAATAGATACTGAAAGCGGAGATTTATTTATAGGTTTATCTGTAGCACTTGGGTTTCTTATAGTAATGCCTTTATTTATATATCATCGCTGGAAAAACAGAAGTGTAAAAGACTATATGTTAACCAAAGAAAATATTCTAAAAATGAGAGATTATAATAATTCAAATTCTAGGAATTCCAAAAAAAATACGCCAGAATAATTGCTTATTTTCTGAAAATTAGCAATTATTTTAAGATTCCTTTAATAAATCCACTATCTTTGAGTATTACTAATATATTTTTTTATTACAATGGAAGGAACAGTAAAATTTTTTAATGAATCTAAAGGTTTTGGTTTTATCACTAATGATGAAACAGGAAAAGACATTTTCGTACACGTAACCAGTCTTAATGGGGAAGCTCTTAATGAAGGTGACAAAGTTGAATATGAAGAAGAAGAAGGAAGAAAGGGAATTATCGCAGCTCAAGTTCGCGTAATTCACAGCTAAAATATAGACTACAGATTTCTAAAACCCTTTTCAAGATTGTTAAGGGTTTTTTTTATGCCCTTAATTTAAATTTCTTTTTTCAATAAAAAACTGTTTCATTAGTCTAGAAGATTCTTCTTCTAATAAACCACCTTCTATTTTTGTTTTAGGATGTAATTTTGTGTTTAGTACAATACATCCTCTTTGCTCGTCTCTAGCGCCATATACTATTTTCGAAATTTGACTCCAATACAAACCACCAGCACACATTTGGCAAGGTTCTAAAGTAACATACAAAGTGCAGTTAATTAAATATTTTCCTCCCAAAAAATTAGCTGCCGCAGTAATAGCTTGCATTTCTGCGTGTGCAGTTACATCGTTTAAAGTTTCTGTTAGGTTATGTGCCCTAGCAATAATTTTATTATCAATAACTACAACAGCTCCAACTGGTACCTCACCTTTTTCATATGCAATCTGAGCCTCTTGCAAAGCCATTTTCATAAAATAAGTATCGTCGTATGGTTGAATCATTTTTCTTTTATTCTGAAATCAAAATTACAATAACCATTTAAAAGACTCACTATAATATTTTAATTGGATGAACCTTAGAATTACGAAATATTGTAGTTTTGCTTTGTGTCTGAAAACATTTTAAATACAATAAATTCTCCTAGAGATCTTAGAAAGGTATTACCAGAAAATTTACCTCAACTTGCAAAAGAGCTACGAGAATTTATAATAAATATAGTTGCAACTAAAGAAGGTCATTTAGGTGCAAGCCTAGGGGTTACTGAATTAACAATTGCGCTACATTATGCTTTTAATACTCCAGATGACTTACTTATTTGGGATGTTGGCCATCAAGCATACGGTCATAAAATTTTAACTGGAAGAAGAAATATATTTCATACCAATCGCCAACAAGATGGTGTTAGTGGTTTTCCAAAAATTGATGAAAGCAACTATGATGTATTTGGCACTGGTCATAGCAGCACTTCTATTTCTGCCATATTAGGTATGGCTATTTCAGCTCAATTAGATAATAATTATAAGCGACAACATATTGCTATCATTGGTGATGCTTCTATTGCGAGTGGAATGGCTTTTGAAGCTTTAAATCATGCTGGAGTTTCTAACACAAATTTATTAGTTATATTAAATGATAACGCTATAGGAATAGACCCAAGTGTAGGAGCATTGAAAGAATATTTAACTAAAGTAACTCTTGATAAAACTCCAAATACTGATAATATTTTTGAAGCCTTAAACTTTAATTATTCTGGACCAATAGATGGCCATGATTTGACTATTTTAATTTCTGAATTTAACCGTTTAAAAAATGTAGAAGGGCCTAAACTGCTTCATATCATTACTAAAAAAGGCAAGGGATTGCGCCAAGCGGAAGAAAATCAAGTAACTTATCATGCTCCCGGAAAATTTGACGCTTCATCTGGTGATATTTTACCAAAAAACACTAATAACCTTCCACCAAAATTTCAAGATGTTTTTGGAGAAACCATCGTTGAATTAGCAACTTTAAATAAAAAAATAATAGGAATAACTCCTGCAATGCCTACTGGTAGTTCATTAAAATTAATGATGAATCAATTTCCTGAAAGAGCATTTGATGTGGGAATTGCAGAACAACATGCAGTTACTTTTTCTGCAGGACTTGCCACACAAGGTCATACAGTTTATTGCAATATATATTCTACCTTTTTACAAAGAGCTTATGATCAAATTATACATGATGTATGCCTGCAAAATTTACCTGTAGTATTTTGTTTGGATAGAGCTGGATTGGTTGGTGAAGATGGTGCAACTCATCATGGTGCTTTTGACATCTCTTTTTTAAGAATTATTCCTAATTTAATCGTTTATGCCCCAAGTAATGTAATTGATTTACGAAACATTTTATTTACAGCTCAATTAGGCTTAGAACATCCTATTGCAATTAGATATCCAAGAGGAAGAGGATCTATTTTAAATTGGCAAATTCCTTTTAAAGCTATTGAAGTTGGCAAAGGAATTGAACGAAAAAAAGGCGAATCTGTTGCTGTTTTAACTATTGGAACTATTATAAAGAATGCTCTTGAAGCTATAAATTCTTCAAATCATTCTGAAAAAATTGGATTGTACGATATGCAATTCGTTAAACCTTTAGATGAAACACTTTTGCACTCAATATTTAATAAATATGCTTCAATTATAACGATTGAAGATGGGAGCATTAAAGGAGGTTTTGGTAGTGCTATTGCTGAATTTTCAGTGAAACATAACTATTCTAATACAATAGAAACATTAGGGATTCCTGATAATTTTATTGAACATGGTTCCATTTCAGAATTACAAGAGCTAGTAAATATTTCTTCAGAAAAAATTAAACAAACTTTTGAAAAGTATGTATAAAAAAAGAGGCTATTAAATAGCCTCTTTTTATTTTTAAACTTCTAATTATTATTCAATAATCAGTTTAGCAGTATGAGAATAACTCTCTCCGTTAATTTGAAGAATATAAATTCCTGTACTTAAGTTTTCTGTATTGATACTCACCACATTTTGTATTTCTACATTTTGGTTAAATACTTTTCTTCCGTTAATGTCATAAACAGAAACTTCAGCATTTCCAAGATCTAATTTAGATTGGATATTTACAATTCCTTTAGAAGGGTTAGGGTAGATATTAAAATTGTTATCTAAAGCTCCATTATCATTAACTCCTAAACTACAATCTGCTGGAAGATCAAAAGCTTCTGTTTGGTCTGAACGACTAAAAGAACTTCCTTGATCAGCACTAAACCCTAATCCTCTATTAGCAAAAACAGTCCATATTAAACAACGGTTAGCTCCTCCATTTTTAAGCTCATCTGCCTGAATAATAGCATCTCTACCATCAACAAATCCTGGAGAACAAGCTTGTAATTTCATTCCATCCATTACTAACTGTATAGCTATATTATTTCCTCCATCACCACTATACACATCTGAATCGTATCCATACTCATCAATTAAAGCCCAGTTTAGATCCCATAACATGGTAGCCCAAACAAATCCAATCCCATGCGGTTGCGAGATGTTAGCATCATTGGTAGCAGCATATGTAAAATCATTTATTGCAAGGTCTGTACTGTAAGGTGCTGGTCTAATTCCTCCACCATCAGTTGCTTGACCAGATGCATAAGTTCCAATACCTCTAATATCTCCAGCTTCGTCTCCAGTCTCCATAGTAAGCATTAAACCTACCCAGTCACTCCAGCCTTCTCCCATATGCTCAGCATTGCTTAAACAACTAGTATTAGTTGATCCACCCGTTAAACGATTAGAAATACCGTGTCCATATTCATGTGCAATAATACCATTGTCAACATCTCCATCAAGAGCTGGAGGTGTTCCAGCAGGAATTGCAAGGCTTCCATTTACTGTATTTCCTCCTATTAATTCTGCTATAATTGCATCTCCATCAGACATGCTTACCATTACTGCAGGAATCGTTACCTGATTACCAAATACTCCACCACCCATTGCAATAGTACCTCCTGGCACATTGTTTACAATAATCACAGCAATAGCGCCCTCATTTTGAGCTGCTAAAGATTTGAAGCCAAATTCACATTCACCTCTTCTAATGATTGCAATCTTACCATCTAAAGATGCACCATTTGTGATTGTATCACATGCATCATAAGGATCTGTTGAATCACCTGAATTATCATCTTCAACAACTACAATATCTTCAGTAATTGGGGTTGTAGTAAGTGGTTCTCCAAAATTTCCTTCTTCTCCAATATAGCCACCTGCTAAAGGTCCATTATTAATTGTTAAAATATTTCCTGCTGGAGGGCTCCATAAAAACATTTGCATTCTAGGATTAGATCCATCTGGTGGAGTAGCAAAATTTGCATTGTTCGTCCCACCTCCATCTTGTGCATCTGCATTTACACTATCACTTCCATTTCCATTTCCACTATAATTAAATTCTTGAAAGTTTCCACTTTCTTCATCAAAACCATATTGATAATACACATCGTGCATAATATTATTCCAATAGAATAAATTTACTGTAGCAGCATCTAACATTTGTACAGGTGGATTAATAAAATCGAATGGGAAATCAAAATTTAATCCAGCTCCACCATCAGGCATTGAACCAGATCCATTATTTCCATTGATATCATCCTGAGCTAATACATTATTTCCTCTCGTTGTCGTAAATTCTGCTCCAGCTACACCATCAGTATCATGCCATCCAAAAGGAGAAGCATTTACATCTGCAGGATCTGCTACTAATTCATCTGATCCATGATTTGGGCTTTCTATTGGCATTGGGAATACTCTATATTGAGTACCTCCAACAGCATCAAAACTAATTGAAGTTTCTTTTTCTTCAGAAAATAAGACACTTTTCTTTACTTCATTATGACTTAAATTACTGTGGTTTGGCGCTCCAAAATTACAGCTAACCACCCAGTCATTCGTATCTAATAATACACCAGAAACAGCATCAATTCTTACATTAAAATAATGACTTGCGTCTAATAAATAGATACTCAAGTCCCAAGCTAATTTCAACGAGTTTTCTTGATCGAATTGATATACTAATTTAACTGGAATGTTTTCCAATGAAATTGCTCCATTAGAATACACAAAAGAATGATTAGAAATTGTTTCTAATAAAGATAGATTTGAAGGATTTTGAATTCCTAACGAAGTAGCAGCTCTATTAATTGCAGCTTCAGCAGTAATTACAGGATTTGTAGTATTTACTTTTTCTGTTACATTTTGTACAAACCTTAAGTTTGCATTTACTACAGAATTATCTTTAATAGCAAAACTAGAAGTTGTATTAAAAATATCAATTCCTTGATATTGTTGAGTTACATATACATTATGCAACTGCATGCTTTTTGAGAAACTTTGAGAAGAAACATCGAAATTTTCAACATCTTGAGCTTCAAGACCTAACTGTGTTCGGTTGTTGTTTAAATAGCTATTTACATTCTGACTAAAATCTTGCGAAAAAGCAAAATTTACTGTAAAAAAAGCTAATAAATAAATAATTTTTTTCATAGAATTTTTAGGTTGATTAATAATTGTTTGTTTGGATTTTTGTGAAATTTTTCAAAAATAAGTGAAATCATTAAATAATATTGAAAAATTTATGATTTTAACAAGTGTAAGTTTAATTATTATAGATTTCCTTTGATTTTTTGAAATACTTGTAAAGCATTTCCATCGGTTAGACGTGAGATATAGTTACAACTTTCTAATAAATAGGTAAAGAGACTTCCATCTTTAGAAAAATCATCTTTTACAGCACTTAATATTAAACGGTCATAATGTTGCATATCATCCTTATAGAAATTTTCACACGAAGTGGTAATTGAATCTAAAAGGGTGTCCAAAATTGCATATCCAGCAATTTCCTTGTCTATTACTTCTTTACTTTGATAAATGTTTTTGACACTTATTTTTATAATATCATCAATCTGCGCTTTATATTGACTTTTATCTAGAAGCGCTTCTGAAAAAACACCTTTTAAGATGTTCTCTTCATTATCAATAAATATTTGAACTGCTTCAGAAATTAATGTATTTATTGCTAATGATCTTAAATATGCTAATCGATCTGAAACTTTTGAAAGGCTCGCATATTTTTCAGTATTGATTTTATTTTTAACTAATTTTATTAAATATTCTAAGGCAAATTCTTCTTCAATTACACCTAGGTTTATACCATCTTCAAAATCAATTATGGTATAACAAATATCATCTGCCGCTTCTACTAAATATGCTAGAGGATGTCTGCAAAAACTTACATCTGTATTACTACCTCGCTTTATAAGTCCTAGTTCCTTAGCAACTTCTTTGAAAAATTCGGTTTCACTTTGAAAAATTCCAAACTTTTTATCGGCTATATGTTTCGTAGGCTTTTTAGGAAGTGATTCTTTAGGGTATTTCATAAAGGCTCCTAAAGTTGCATACGATAAACGCAAGCCTCCAGTTACTCCATTTTTAGATTCAGATAATATTTTAAACCCATTAGCATTTCCTTCAAAATCTATAAGATCTTGGTATTCTTTTTCAGTTAAAGCATTTTTAAATCGTTTTCCTTTTCCTTTTGAAAAATAACTGCCAATAGCTTTTTCTCCACTATGTCCAAAAGGTGGATTCCCAATGTCATGTGCTAAAGCCGCAGCAGCGACAATAGCTCCAAAATCATTTAAATGATATCCATGAACCGTATGCAATTGTGGATGTTTTTCAAGTATCGCTTTACCTACCATTCTACCTAAAGATCGTCCAACAACGGAAACTTCTAAACTATGGGTTAATCGAGTATGGACAAATGAGGTTTTCGACAAAGGAATTACTTGTGTTTTATCCTGAAGACTTCTAAAAGCAGAAGAAAAAATAATTCGATCGTAATCAACTTCAAATCCTAAGCGAGTATCATCTTGTTCAATACGTAACCTTTTGTTAACATCACCTTGCTTACGCAAAGACAGTAGTTGCTCCCATTTCATCATGTGTAATACAATTTAATTTGCAAGATACTATTTTCAAAATGTTAAGCAATGAAAAAATAATTGTTACCCATTAACCTTAAGATAACTTTTTTTTTACATTCATATAAATTCTAGTTAACCCTATGGAAATAAGTTGGAGGTTTCTTTGTCTCAAGAAATCATAGAAAATAATGAAACAACTTTTTACCCTATTTCTAATAGGAATTGTACAATTAACTTTTAGTCAAAACTCAGGTTCGATTGTAGGGCAATTAACAGATAAAGATTATAATAATGAACCACTTGCTTTTGCAAATATTATAATTAAAGGAACTACAACTGGCACGACATCAGATATAGATGGTCTTTATGCTTTAAATGATATACAACCTAGTTCTTATACTTTAGTTGTTAGTTTTTTAGGTTATGATACTATTGAAATTGCTGAAGTAAATGTTGAACCCAATAAAGTTACAACAGTAAATGTAGCATTAAGTGCAAATGCTGCTTCTTTGGATCAAGTTATTATTAAAACCACCACAAAACGAGAAAGTGAAGTTGCTCTATTATTAGAACAGAAAAAAGCTGTTACTATTAAAGAAAGTATTGGAAGTGAAGAACTTTCTAGAAAAGGAATTAGTGACGCAGCAGGAGCAGTTGCAAAAATTGCTGGAGTTTCTAAACAAGAAGGAGGCAATAATGTATATGTTCGTGGATTAGGAGATCGTTATTTAAACACTACTTATAACGGTCTTTCATTACCTTCAAATGATATTGAAAAGAAGAATATCGATTTAAGTTTATTTTCTTCAGATATTATTCAAAATGTATCGATAAGCAAAGCATATTCTTCCAACTTTTATGGAGATTTTACAGCAGGAAATGTAAATATTCTTTCAAAAGATTATTCCGGAAAAGGATTTATAGAATCTTCATTATCAACAGGAATCAATTCGAAATCTTCAGGGGAAGATTTTGTTAGAAATGAAGGAACAGGATATTTCGGATTTTACAACCGCCATAACAATGATCCTTATGCAGTGATTCTATCTCATGGTGTAGACCCTGTAAATGCAGGAATTCCAATCAATATTTCTGGAACACTTTCTGGAGGAGCTTCATATTTATTCGAAAACAATTCAAAGTTCAGCTTCTTTTTAACTGCTTCATTCGATAATGATTTTGAATACAGAAAAGGAGCTGCTGTTGATTTTACAACCGTTGAAAAAAAGAGGTTTCCTACCACCGAAGAATATGAATACTCCACAACTACTTCAGCAATGGCGAATCTAATTTATAAAGTAAATTCAAATCATAAAATCAGTTATAATTCTTTATTTATAAATAGCACAAATGATGAAGTAGGGTATTATGGAATCAATGGGCAAGGATCAAATCGTGATGCTATTTTAAATACAGATAAAGGGTTCTACCAAATGAATGCTCAATTTGAGCAGGACATGATATTTGTTAACCAATTAATGGGTACTCATTCTATTGATGACAATTTTAAAGTTGATTGGGGAATTGGAATAAATAAAGTGTTTGCTCATCAACCTGACAGAAAAAGAATTAGCATCGAAAACTTTGACTATGCTTTAGATAACGATGTTGCTTCAACACCTTCTTTTTTCAATAATATCCCTTACGATAACCAACGATATTTTCAAGATATAGAAGACAAAGAACTAAACAGTCGCTTCAATTTAGAATATACAGCTTCCGAAATATTCACCTTCAATTTTGGTTATAACGGAAGAACAAAAGATCGTGCTTTTAAAAATATTCGATATGGTTACGACTTTTTAGAGCCAAATACTCCTGTTTCTGATGTATATAATTTAGATGAAATTTTTAATGCTGAAAATTTAGGCTCCGTTTATAACACAGAAGTATTCAGACCAATAAATCCAGATGGTGGAATAGACAATACGAACTTCCCAGGTTTATATGAAAACACTTATAACGGCAAATTAGATATTCATGCATTTTATGTTAATGCTGAAATAAACTTAAATGACAAATGGCTTTTCGTTCCAGGGATTAGGTTTGAAATATTTAAACAAAACATAGAATATGATGTAATCAATTTAACAGCTACTGATCCTGGATATAGAAACTCCTATGAAAACTTTTACCTGCCAAGTTTAAATGTTAGGTATAAACTATCTGATGATCAAAACATCCGTTTCTCCTTTAGTAAGACGGTTTCATTACCCGAATTTAAAGAGGTTGCGCCGTATGTTTATGAGGATGTAACTCAGCGAATTGGTGGTAATCCAGATTTAATAAAAGATCCTTCTTTTTCAGAAATATATAACATTGACCTTAAATATGAATGGTTCTTCGGAAAAAGAGAGCTCTTTTCTATCACAGCATTTGCGAAACAAATTAATGACCCTATTAATAAAGTGATTGCAAATGATGCTACAGGAACCCAGCGCTATTTTAGAACTGGTGAAAAAGCTGAAGTATTTGGAGGTGAAATAGAAGTGCGTAAAAACCTTCTTTTAGATGAAGAGCAAGAAGCAAAACTATCAATTGGCTTCAATGCTACGTATATGCATACACAACAAGATTTAAAAAATTCAAACGGATTATTTTCAACAACTTTTAATCGTTCCGAAGAAGAACTACAAGGAGCCTCTCCTCTATTATTAAATGCAGATATTTTTTATAGTCCAACATTCACTAACTATAAACCTTCTATGAATGTTGTGTTCGCTTATTTTTCAGATAGAATCGATGCGATCGGATCAGGGCAATTAGGGAATATTATTGAAAAAGGAATTCCGACATTGAATTTCATTTGGAAAAATAAAATTGGAGATAATTTTGAAGTTAACGCAAGCATAAAAAACATTTTAGATCCAAGCATAGAGCGCATTCGTGAAAATAAAAATCAAGAAAACGTCATTCTTTCAAAATATAAAAGAGGCATAAACGCCTCATTACAAGTTAAATATAAATTTTAAATACAAACAGAAACTAAATACAAACAAAAATGAAAACAAATTATTTAATAGCAAGCGTATTAATAGTCGTATCATTCTTAACATCTTGTGAAACAGATGATACTGCAGACATTATTTTTAATGATAACAGCATTGACAATAGTACAACGAACAATGGTTCAAACGAAGAAGAAACAGGAAATTTAGTAGTGAATATTGGAGGAACAATGACTTCAGATTTAACTTTAGAAACTGACACAGATTATCTTTTAACTGAAGGATTAATTATGACAGAAGGAACAACTCTAACTATTCCTGCAGGAACAGTAATAAAAGCTAATTCTGGCGCAGATGTATATGTGGCAATTTCTCAAGGAGCAGAAATTAATGCTGTGGGTACAGCGGGTAGTCCAATTGTATTCACTTCAAATTCAAATACTCCAAATGCAGGTGACTGGGGAGGATTAATTATTTTAGGGAAAGCTCCAATCAACTCGGTTGCAGGTGGAGAAGCAACTTCTACTTCAGAAATCGGTGGCTTACCATATGGAGGAAGTAATGAAAGTGATAATTCAGGAATTATAAAATATGTACGTATTGAATATTCAGGAGGAAGTGCTGATGCTTCTTCTGAAAACAATGGTTTTTCTTTTTACGGTGTTGGAAATGGAACGACTGTTGAATATATTCAAGCTTTTGAAGGAAAAGATGATGGAATTGAATTCTTTGGAGGAACAGTAAATGCTAATTTTATTTCAGTAATAGGAGCGCAAGATGATTCAGTAGATTGGACTGAAGGATATAGAGGGACTTTAAACAATGTTTATATCGAGCACGGCGTATCTCATGACAAAGGAATTGAAGCTGATGGTTTTAATACCGATATTGGAAATAACTCAAATCCATTATACTTTTCAAAACCAACAATAAGTAACGTTTTAATTATTGGTAGAGGTTCTGCAACCGAGAATGAAGCAATTCGTTTAAGAGCAGGTACTCAAGGAATATTTACAAACATTGTAATTCAAGGTTTTGAAGAAGGTTTTGATATTGATGGTGATGGTGGAAATAGCCCAACTGGACAAGGTGTTGCAAATGGAGACTTACAAGTTACAGATGTAACTTTTATCGATGTAATCCAAAAAGTGAAAAATGATACTTCAGTTCCATTTACTGATTCAGAATTCATGTCTGGAGATGGAAATGCTTTTGAAACTGATTACTTTACTTGGGGGGCAGTATGGACAAGAAATTAAAAAAATTGAATTAACCAACAAAGAACACTTTGAATATCTTTTTAGTTTTTGTCAACTAGATTTTAAGTGTAAGAGCTATCCTTTTGGATAGCTCTTTTTTATACACTCTTTTTAGTATTGAAGATTAATTAAAAGAAGCTAACTTCTCCGTTAGAAATATCATACATCCCCCCAATAATCTTAATTTCATTGTCCTTTTCCATTTCAGCTAAAACTGGGCTTTGATTACGAATATTTTCAATTGTCATTTTAACATTCATCTCAGCAACATTGTTTACAAAATCAATGTTTTTAGAATTCCTTAAAGATTCATCTTGGGGTTCTGATACCGCTTCAACTGCTGGCTCTAATTTATTAATTAAAGCAGTTAAATTTCCAAGTCTTGCATGGTCGCAAGCTCCTTTTACTGCTCCACAAGCAGTATGTCCTAAAACTACAACCAATGTAGTTCCAGCTAGCTTGCAAGCAAACTCCATACTCCCTAAAATATCTTCATTCACAAAATTACCAGCAACACGAGCACAAAAGACATCTCCCATTCCTTGATCGAAAATTAATTCGGAAGAAACTCTAGAATCAATACAACTTAAAATAGTTGCAAAAGGTGTTTGACCTCCAGCTGTTGCATGAACTTCATCTTTTAAATTTCTATTTAATTGAATATTATTTTGAAATCTTTTATTTCCTTCTATTAATGCTTGTAATGCTGCGTCTGGACTTTTACGTTCATTTATATTTTCTTTCATATCGATATTATTTAATTTCTAAGTTAGTTTTTATCCATGTAATACATTCATTGAACCCATTAAAGATATGTTCTTTAGGGACTAAATCGGGTACAATGTCAATTTTTTCTAATAAATATAAAGGTTGTTGTAAAGGTCTTACAAAAAATACTTTTATATCTCTTTGCAATAAATCTACTAAAACATCTTCCATCGCATACAAACCTGATTGATCCATATATTGCATTCTTCCCATACGTATAATTACTGCGGAAGCTGAATCTGGAATTTGTTTTGCGAGCTGTTGAAATTCACTAGTAGTACCGAAAAACAAGGGCCCTTTTATGTGTTTTATAAATACTTTTTCTTTTAAATTTAGAGGAAAAGTAGCTTCATCATCCCATGCTTTTTCATCAAGTAATGGTTTCACATCGGATCGTTCTGCAGTTAAATCTCCCATTTTTTTCATAAACATTAGTGATGCAATTACAAGGCCAATTCCTACTGCATATACTAAATTCCAAACAGATGATAATACTAATACAACTATCATAATAATTACTTCAGGCTTCGGCATATTTGGTATTGCTTTTAAGCCTTTATAATCCATTACACCAATACCAACTGTTATTAAAATTCCTGCTAATACTGCAGCCGGAATTTGAGATGCAACTGGACCTAAAGCTAAAAGAACAATAAATAAAACAACACCTGCCATCATACCAGATAATCTGGTTTTACCTCCTGCATTTATATTTACTACAGTTCTAATAGTTGCTCCAGCTCCTGGAATTCCCCCAAAAATTGCTCCAATAGAGTTTCCAATTCCTTGTCCTATAAGCTCTTTATTAGGCTTATGTTTTGTTTTAGTCATATTATCCGCAACCACAGAAGTTAATAACGAATCAATCGCACCTAACAATGCAAGTGTTAAGGCAGTAAATACATAAGGTGTAATTGAACTAAAACTAAAGCTTGTAAAAATCTCTAAATTAGGTATAGGTAATCCGCTTGGGATTTCTTCTATAGGGCGATAATTTAATTTAAACCCAACTGCAATTCCCGACATTACTAATAATGCAACGAGTGTGCTCGGTATTACTTTAGTTATTCGTTTAAATCCATAGATTATAAGTATGGTTCCTAGAGCTAAAATTAATTCTAACCAATTAATATTTTGTAAGGCTCTTGGCAATATTTTTATTGCACCTAAAACACCCGAAGCTTCTTTAGCAGCTAATGTTTGTGATTCGGCTAAAATTTGATTCTCCGTAATTTTTTCAGCTCTAACTATGGTTTCTTTAAAATCTTCTAAAACCAAAATACCTTCACCGGCTTCTTCTTTTAAGATATTATCTAAGATAATTTCCTCTGCTTGTGGTTTATACTGATTTACATATTCCGTATCTTCTTTTGGATAATATCCAATACTTGGTAAAATTTGAGTAATTAAAATAATAATACCAATAGCGGTCATAAATCCTGAAACAACAGGATAGGGTATATATCGAATGTACTTTCCTAGCCCTATTAATCCTAATCCTATTTGAAAAAGACCCGCTAAAATAAAAACGGTTAAAATTGCTGGTAATGCTTTATTTACATCACCATCGTTTACAGCTATAATTCCCGCAATTACAACCATACTTACTGCTGTCATGGGAGCAGTAGGCCCAGATATTTGTGTATTTGTTCCTCCAAAAAGAGCTGCAAAAAAGCTTACAAAAATAGCTCCATATAGACCTGCACTAGGACCTAAGCCTGAACTAACTCCAAATGCTAAAGCTAATGGTAATGCAACAATTCCTGCTGTAATTCCACCAAATAAATCTCCTTTGAAATGTTTAAAATCGAATAAATTTTTCATTATAATAATTTGAGGTATCACTATAAAAATAGCAATACTAATTTAATTTTCTTCAATTTAATATTGAAGATTGAAACTTGTAAACCGAAATATTAAATAAAAAATTCTGGAGGGGGAAGCAGTATTTTTATAGTATACGCCTGATTTTTATTTAGATAAAAATAATTTTCTAAAGCTTTTTCTTCAAATAATAATTCTTCAGAATTGCTTGAAATTAAATTAATTAGGTCTTTTTCAACCACATCAATTTCATTTTTATCTTTCTTTTCTTTTTCTGAAAAATCACTATAAGAAATAGCTTCAACATTTAAATCCATATAAGAAACTACGATAGGTGCTGCTATTGAGAATATCAATAAGGTAGAAAAAAAAGCTGCTATCAAAGTTTTGCTCATAAATTTTTGAATTTTTACAAATATAATCTCAAATATTTAGTATCAAATATGCACTGTGTTAAATAATTATTAAAACCAATATCTCATATAACTATTCAATAGAAATCTTAAAATTAATCTTGTCTTAACATTCAATTAACATTGAGGTTGGTTATTTGCCTCGACAAAAACTGTAAAAGATTATCAAATGAAACTATATTACCTTTTAGTTATTGCATTCCTTGCAACAATTACAACTTCAAATGCACAAGAAATCAGTGATACGAAGTTTGGAAAAGGACTTATTAATTTTGTAGCAAAAGACAGCTCTTTCAGTGTAAAATTTGCTCCAAGAATACAAGTTAGATCTATGTCTTCATGGGATCATGATGGAGACCAATACGGAGGACCAGAACATAATTTCATTTTACGTAGAGCTCGTTTAAAATTTAGTGGTTTTGCATACTCTCCAAAATTAAAATATAAGATCGAATTAGGACTTTCAAACAGAGATATCTCTGGAGCGAATGATTTCAACAGAAATACACCTCGTTATATTCTAGATGCTGTGATTATGTGGAATTTTTATGAAAACCTCGAATTATGGGCTGGTCAAACTAAATTACCAGGAAACGTTGAGCGTGTTGTTTCTTCTGCAAACCTTCAATTAATTGATCGTTCTATGTTAAACAGTCGTTTTAATATTGACCGTGATTTAGGAATTCAATTACGTCATAAATCAAATTTAGGAGGCGACTTCATGATGAGAGAAAAAATTGCAATATCTCAAGGAGAAGGTAGAAACGTAACAGAAGGAAATGAAGGTGGGCTTCAGTTTACGGGGCGCCTTGAATTTTTACCATTTGGAAAATTTGCCTCTAAAGGAGATTATGTACAAGCTGATTTAAAACGCGAACAAACTCCAAAGTTAATGATTGGTAGTACGTACGATTATAATAATGATGCAGTAAAGACTAGAAGTAATTTAGGTTCATATATGTTTCGTTCTGACGGAACCTTATATGAAACACCGATAAGTACATTTTTTGTAGATGCAATGTTTAAATATAAAGGCTTTTCATTTATGTGTGAATATGCAATGAGAGATGCTGATGATGCTATTGCAATAGATTTAGATGGAACACCCACAGGTGATGTAGTTTTAACAGGAAGTGCTTTTAACGCGCAGGCTGGGTATTTATTTAAAAACAATTATGAAGTTGTAGGGCGTTTTACTTCATTAGATTTTGATGACATTACAGGTAAATTACCTGCTGAACAATACACATTAGGTGTTTCAAAATATATTGTTGGGCATAAACTAAAAGTTCAGTCTGATATCAGTTATTCTACTGTAGATGGCAATGATGACAACATTACATTTAGATTAGGATTCGATTTACATTTCTAAGTAAAAAAACATTTTAACATATAAAAAAAGGAAGGCTAATAAGTCTTCCTTTTTTTATACACTTAAATTAATATTGCGATAACGAAAGAGTAACTTTCTAGTAGTATTTTCTTCATTTTCGATTAACACTTAGGTAACATAAGAGTGATTTATTTGTAGTACAAAAACTAATGATATTTAAAATGAAAAAAATAATTACAATAATTGCTATTGCTTTTATATTCGGAGCATGTGGAGAGAAAAAAGAAAACAAAACTTCTGAAAACTCTAACGAATTAACTGGAACAATTAAAATAGATGGTTCAAGTACTGTTTTTCCAGTTTCTGAAGCAGTAGCTGAAGAATTTAGAACAGCACAACCAAAAGTAAAAGTTACCATTGGTGTTTCTGGAACTGGTGGAGGGTTTAAGAAATTCTCAAGAGGTGAAACTAACATTTCTAATGCTTCTCGTCCAATAAAAGACAAGGAGAAGAAAGCATGTGAAGAAAACAGCATTAAGTATTTAGAACTTGAAGTTGCCTATGATGGTTTAGCTGTATTAGTAAATCCAGCGAATGATTGGGTGGATAGTTTTACAGTTGAAGAATTAAAGAAAATTTGGGAACCTGCTGCACAAGGAAAAATCATGAAATGGAATCAAATTCGTCCAGAATGGCCGAATGAAGAAATTCATTTATTTGGACCTGGTGTTGCATCAGGAACCTACGATTATTTTACGGAAGCCATTGTTGGAAAAAGTGGATCAAGTCGTGGAGATTTTACTGCAAGTGAAGATGATCATGTTTTAGTTCAAGGAATTGCAGGTGATAAATATTCTTTAGGATTTTTCGGATTAGCATATTATGCTGAAAACAAGGATAAGTTAACATTGATAGGTGTTCACAACGGAACTGAAATAGTAAAACCTTCTTTAGAAACAGTAAAAAACGGAACATATACACCATTATCAAGGCCTCTATTTATCTATGTAAACAGTACTTCTGTTACTTCTTCTGAAGTAGTTGAATTCGTTAATTTCTATATAGACAATGCTGGAGAATTATCTAAAGATGTAGGATATATTCCTTTGCCAGATGAAAAATATAAATCGCAAAAAGATAGCTTCAAAACTTTTGTTGAAAGTAACAAATAAACGAAAGTTTGATTAGTGAGAATCAGGTATCTCCTAGAGATGCCTGATTTATCTTCTTAAAAAATTATCGATGCGAAAAATAAAAGAGTTAATAATAGAGAAATCACTTTTTTCAAGTGCCTTAATCACAATTGCTATTACAGTAGGAATTGTTTCCGTATTAGCAGTTGAAACTATTCGTTTTTTTAGTGAAGTTTCCATTATAGATTTCTTTACAGATACTCAATGGACTCCTTTATTTACTGAAAAACACTTCGGAATTCTTCCTCTACTTTCAGGTACGCTTATAACTTCTTTTATTGCAATTGCTGTAGCATTACCAATAGGATTATCAATTAGTATTTATCTAAGTGAATATGCCCCAAAAAGTTTCAGAAAAACAGTTAAACCTCTATTAGAACTATTAGCTGCAGTTCCGACCGTAGTTTATGGATTTTTTGCTTTAATTGTTGTAACACCTTTTTTACAACAGATATACCCAAATCTATCTGGATTTAATTCACTTTCAGCAGGAATAGTAATGGGGATTATGATTATTCCTTATGTTTCATCTTTAAGTGAAGATGCTTTACATGCTGTGCCAAAATCCTTGAGAGAAGCTTCCTTCGGAATGGGTGCAACAAAATTACAAACCGCATTTAAAGTGATGGTTCCAGCGGCTTCTTCTGGAATTATTGTTTCAATAATTTTAGCAATTTCAAGAGCTATTGGAGAAACTATGATTGTAGCTATTGCTGCTGGACAACAACCAAGATTAACTTTAGATCCAACGGTTCCTATTGAAACGATTACAGCATATATCGTTCAAGTGAGTCTTGGTGATGTACAACATGGATCACTTGAATACAGAACCATTTTTGCGGCAGGTATTACCTTATTTGTATTTACTTTTTTATTGAACACTTTGAGTTATAGAATTCGAAAAAAATACCAAGAGAAATATGAATAATGTTCAGAAAAATAGACTAAAAGATCAATTGTTTAAGTATTGGGGGATTTTTTGTACCCTGATTGGATTAGTGCTACTATTTGTATTTATTGGAGATATTTTAATTGATGGAATTAGTAGAATTGACTGGAAATTCTTGACAGATTTACCCTCTAGAAAAGCAGAAAAGTCTGGAATATATACTGCCTTAATGGGAAGTATTTGGATCCTTTTATTAACAACATTAATCTCATTTCCAATTGGAGTAGCAGCTGGAATTTATCTTGAAGAATATGCAAATAAAAATAGATTTTCAAGTATTTTAGAAATCAATATTTCAAATCTCGCAGGAGTTCCTTCAATTATATATGGATTATTGGGTCTTGAGGTATTTGTAAGAATAATGAATCTTGGAGCAAGTGTACTAGCTGGAAGTTTAACACTTTCACTCTTAATATTACCTATAATAATTGTTGCGACAAGAGAAGCTATTAAAGCAGTTCCTTCTTCAATAAAGGATGCATCCTACGCTTTAGGTGCTTCAAAATGGCAAACTATTTGGAATCAAGTTTTACCTGCTTCTGGAGGAGGTATTTTAACGGGAGTAATCCTTGCACTTTCTAGAGCGGTTGGTGAAACAGCACCTTTAATCGTAGTTGGTGCACTAGCCTATGTTCCTTTTGCTCCGCAAACTCCAATGGATGAATTTTCAGTATTACCAATTCAAATTTTTAATTGGATTTCAAGACCTCAACATGGGTTTATTGAAAATGCTGCAGCAGCTATAATTATTCTATTATTAATCACTTTTGTTATGAATGGTATTGCTGTTTATTTCAGAAATAAATGGCAGAAAAAATGGAGCTAATAGCAGAAAAAATAAATGAAAAAGTTATGACTCAGGATAAAATTATAGATACTTCTCTAAAAAAAGTTCCAAAAATTGAAACTAAAAATGCACGTGTTTGGTACGGCGATTTTGAAGCTATCAAAGGAATCGACATGAAAATTAAACCTAAATCGGTTACTGCTTTTATTGGACCTTCAGGATGTGGAAAATCTACTTTCCTTAGATTATTTAATAGAATGAACGATTATGTAGATGGATTTAGGTCTGAAGGAAATATAAAAATTGATGGAAATAATATTTATAAGAAAAAAATAAACATTGAAGAACTTAGAAAAGAAGTTGGTATGGTTTTTCAGAAACCAAATCCATTTCCAAAATCTATTTTTGAAAATGTTGCTTATGGATTAAAAATTCAAGGGATAAAAGATAAAAAGTTTATAAATGAAAGAGTTGAAAAGGCATTAAAACAAGCAGATCTTTGGAAAGAAGTAAAAGACGATTTAAAAAAATCTGCTTTAGCTCTATCTGGAGGTCAACAACAACGATTATGCATAGCGAGAACACTTGCTGTAGAGCCCTCTATTATTTTAATGGATGAACCTACTTCAGCTCTAGATCCTATTTCAACAGCAAAAATTGAAGATTTAATTTTCGAATTAAAAGAAAAATATACGATTGTTATTGTTACTCACAATATGCAACAAGCAAGTAGAATTAGTGACTATACAGCGTTCTTTTACCTTGGAGAATTAATTGAATATAACAAAACGAAAACCATTTTTACTAGCCCAAGTAAAACCCAAACCGAAAACTATATCACTGGTCGATTCGGTTAAAATTTTAAAAAATATGATAGTAAATGCAGAAAATCAACGTGAAATATTAAACCAAACAGGTTTTGATATGCTTCGTCTTTGTAATTCACAAATTGAAAAGGCTAAAGAAGCTTTTGTTACGCATGATAGTGATCTAGCCGAAGAAGTAATTCATAAAGAAAATCGAGTAAATGCTTTAGACCTTAAAATTGAAAAAGATTGTGAGAAATTTTTAGCTTTATATAACCCTGTTGCAAATGACCTTCGATTTATAATGGCTATTCGAAAAATCAATTTTGATTTAGAACGAATTGCAGATCATGCTTATGGAATTTCAAGATATATTGTTGATGAAGATAAAAAAATTACTCCTCATTTATTTAAAGTCTTACAATTCGATTTAATGTATGACACCATTACTTCAATGTTTGAAATTATTACCCAAGCATATGAAGAAAAAAATGTAAAGATTGCACGAAAAGTATTTAAGAAAGATAAAATACTCGATAAAATAAATAAAAACTCTTTTTTTGTTATTGAAGAAGAAATTAAAAAAGACATTTCAATAACGGGTCAAGCTTTGATATTATTTTCTGTTATCAAAAAATTTGAAAGGGTTGGTGACTTAATAAAGAATATTGCAGAAGAAATATTATTTTATACTGAAGCTGAAATAGTTAAACACAAAAAGAAAAAATAATTTATATCGAAAATAAATATTTTGAAATGATTTAGTAACATTTACATAACATAACGAATTAATTATTGAATTACGTTTGCAACGTTACTTTCAACAATTTAGTTATGGATAATATTTATTTAATGATGATCGTTGCACTAGCTATACTTGCTATTGCTGATCTTGTAGTAGGAGTAAGCAATGATGCTGTTAACTTCTTAAATTCTGCCATAGGTTCTAAGGCAGTTTCATTCAAAACAATTATGATCGTTGCCAGTTTAGGTATTGCTTTTGGAGCACTATCTTCCAGTGGTATGATGGAGGTCGCTCGTAAAGGTATTTTTGTGCCTAGTGAGTTCTATTTTAATGAAATAATGATCATTTTTATGGCTGTAATGATTACAGACATATTGTTACTAGATTTCTTTAATACACTAGGAATGCCAACCTCTACCACGGTTTCTATTGTGTTCGAATTATTAGGAGCAGCAGTAGTTATGTCGCTTATAAAAATTTCAAATACAAGTGGTGATTATTCAGAGTTATGGGGCTATATCAATACTGAAAAAGCTTCAGAAATAATATTTGGAATACTCCTCTCCGTCGTCGTCGCCTTCTCAGTCGGTGCATTTATAATGTATATTTCTCGACTAATGCTTAGCTTTAAATTTGAAGAAAAAGCAAAATGGGTTGGAGCTCTTTTTGGAGGTATTGCAGCGACAGCTATAACCTATTTCATATTTATAAAAGGTCTTAAAGGAACAAGTTTTATTCCAGGTGACTTTAAAGATTATGTCTTTGAAAATACTTTATTAATTGTAGCGATTAGTTTCGTTTTTTGGACAGGTTTATGTGCTTTCTTAAACAAAGTATTTAAGTTAAACGTATACAAATTCATTATCATCATTGGAACTTTTGCTATCGCAATGGCATTTGCAGGAAACGACTTAGTTAACTTCATTGGAGTTCCTATCGCTGCATGGCAATCATATCAAGCATTTATAGATCCATTAGTAAATATAGGTAACTTACCAGCTAACGAGTTTAGCATGGAAATTATGTCTAAAAAAGTTCCTACACCAACATTACTTTTATTTTCTGCTGGAATCATTATGGTAATAACATTATGGTTTTCTAAAAAAGCAAAAGCAGTGTTAAAAACTTCGATTGATTTATCAAGTCAGGATTCAGTAAAAGAACGTTTCGAGCCTAATTTTTTATCAAGAGGATTAGTTCGTTTTACAATGTTGATTTCAAACTATCACGAAACTATTATGCCTAATGCTTTTAAAAGAAAGGTAGAAAAACAGTTTGAAAAACCTGCAGTTGCAAAAATTGACAAAGCAGATATGCCAGCTTTCGATATGGTAAGAGCTGCTGTAAATTTAATGGTTGCAAGTATTTTAATATCTATAGCAACTTCTTTAAAACTACCATTATCTACTACTTATGTTACTTTTATGGTGGCAATGGGTACTTCACTTGCCGATAGAGCGTGGGGAAGTGAAAGTGCTGTTTATAGGGTTGCAGGGGTATTAAATGTAATTGGAGGATGGTTCTTTACCGCTTTTAGCGCATTTGTTGCTGCGGGTACTTTAGCTTATTTAATTTATATAGGTAAAGCACCAATGATTGCAGTATTACTTCTATTAGCAGTATTATTATTAGTAAGAAATTATTTAAGCCATAAAAAGAAAGGAAAAAGTGGTTTAACACAAAATGGTTTAAAGAAAGCTGAAAGTAAAACGGTTCAAGGAATTATTCAGGAAAGTGCTCATAACATCTCAAATGTAGTTTCTAGAACTGATAAAATATACTCTGACGTATTACAAGGTTTAGCTAAACAAGATCTTGTTAAATTGAAGAAAAGTAGAAAAGGTGTTGAAAAATTAGAAGCTGAAATTGAAGAATTAAGAGATAATATTTTCTACTTTATTAAAAATTTAGATGACACAAGTGTAAGGGGTAGTAATTTTTACATTGTAATATTAGGTTACTTAACTGATATAGCTCAATCATTAGATTTTATTTCTAAGAAAAGTTACAAGCATATTAATAATAACCATAAAGCGCTTCGTTTTAATCAAATCAAAGATTTACAAGAAATCAACTCTAAATTTGAACATTTACTAGTAGATATTCAATCTATCTTTAACAATAGAGAGTTTGAAAAACTTGAAAATATCCTTGAAAGAAAGACGAAAGCGATGGAAGATATTTCTGAAATGATTGAAAAGCAAATTCAGAGAACTAGAACTGAAGAATCTAGTCCGAAGAATACAACGCTTTACTTTAGTATTTTAATAGAGACTAAAGATTTAGTAACTGCTTTAATCAACTTAATGGATGAATATTATACAAGTTATAAGAAGTCTTAATTTGAAAGTTTAATCAAAAAAAAGCCTCACAAATTGTGAGGCTTTTTTTATGAATTATTTTCAAGTAAGGTATCTTTCTCACCATACAATAATTCAGCGATAGTAATCAATTTTTTAATTATATCATTTACGTTATCATTATCATTAACTAATGTAGAACCTATATCTACAGACACTAGGTTATCACTAATTAGCTTATTTATTGATTTATTACTTTGACCTTCAATGCCTAATAATGCATCATTCTTAAGTTTTAATAGTTTTTCAAAATGTTGTTCTTTAGTTTCAAGATCTCCTTTTCTAAATAAATAGATTACTCGTAAAACTTTTACAATTCTCTTCTTAAACTTGTCATATTCCTTTTGAATTAGTTTATTGTCTGAAGTGTTGTAAACCATATCTTTTTTACTAAGATTATGTACATTCCTAATAATCTCAATCATTTTTCTATTCGCTACTTTTATTTCTGAAATATGACTGTTCTCTTCTTCAGTTAATTTTAATGAACTTTGCCCTCTTGTAGCATAACTTATAATTTGACCGTATATATTTTTAACTTTTGTATAATATAATTCATCCACTTTCGTATGTAAATCTTCTTTTGAATTCTTAACAATACTTTTAATTTTCTTATCCGATTTTATATCTTCTCTATGAATATTTAAAGCATGAGCTACTATTTCAAAAATGGCATTTTTAAATAAATATTTCGATTCATTCTCTAAGGAAACAATTAATGCTTCAGGATATTCTAATATATCTTTTGTCAAGAATTTTGGTTCATCAATATCTTTATCTACTTTCTCTTTTATGTATTTCATTAAAAACCTTTCTAACATTTTAATAAAAGGAAGCATTATAAGTACTCCTAAAATATTAAAAATGGTATGAAACATTGCCAACTTTAAAGTATAGTCCGTTGCTGAAACTCCAACTACTTCTGAAAGGATATTGACTAATCTTCCTAATGGATAAATTAATGACAAGGCAACAACTCCTGTAGTAACATTAAAAATTAAATGAGCTCCAGCCAATCTTCTACCTGCGACATTCGAAGAAATGGAACCTAAAATTGCAGTAATTGTTGTTCCTACATTTGCCCCAATTGCTAAAGCTAATGCATTTTCATATTCTATTTGTCCAGCCGCTAAAGCTGTAAGTATTAATGCTAAAGTTGCGCTACTAGATTGTAATATTGTAGTAATAATTATTCCTAAAACAGTATAAATAATTACCCCTAAAAACCCAGAAACGGCATATTGAGTTAGGTCAATATATTCTTTAAAAACATCAAACCCCTCCTTCATATAATGAATACCAAGAAAGAAAAATCCTAATCCTGCCAATACATTTCCTATTCCTTTTAAGGATTCTTTTTTCTGAAATGTAAATATTAATCCGAATATTAACATCGGCATTGCTAATGCAGAAATCTTAATTTTTAAACCAAATCCTGCAACTAACCAAGCAGTTGCAGTAGTACCTATATTCGCACCAAATATTAACCCTAAACCACCTCCAAGTGAAATTAAACCAGCACTTATAAATGAAATTGTAATAACAGAAACTAACGAACTAGATTGAATTAAAGCAGTTACAAATGCACCAATTGAAATACTTTTATACAACTTATTTGTTGCCTTTTTTAATACCCTTTGAAGAGTTCCTTTTGCAAAAACTTTAAACCCTTCTTCCAACAAAATCATACCAAAAAGAAGTATGGAGATTCCTGCTGCAATCGTTTTAAAATTTGGATTAAAATAAAGTGAAATTCCTAATGCAATTAATATAAATGCTAAAAAAAGTTTTCTAATCATGTATTCCTACTTTTGGAAGAATAATACCTATGAATCAATGAAAAATCATGTTATTTCATTAATCTATAGAGGATTCAATTTTAGATAACCCTAAAAATAGAAAAATTAATTACTAGAAATTCTGACTTATATCATGTATTTTATTAATCTAAAAAAGATTTGCTTCTACGTTCCATTAAAACATTATTATGCCAAATTCCATTTTTTTTGGCAATTCTTTCTCGATACCCGATAATTCTAAATCCACAAGTCTCATGCAAAAAAATACTTGCTTTGTTTTCTGAAAAAATAGAAGCTTGTAAAGTCCAAAACCCTTTTGCTTCACTATCAGAAATTAAATGCTTAAGTAAGGTTTTACCTACTCCTTGATCTCGATATTCTTCAGATATATATATCGTACATTCTGCGACGCCCTTGTAAACTTCTCTTGTAGAAACTTGACTTAAAGCACACCATCCTATAATTTTATTTTCTCTTTCAATTACAAACCTACAATCGGCAATAAATTTTTTATTCCAATTTTGCTCATCTGGCACTTTAGTTTCAAAAGTAGCAATTCCTGTTTCTATTCCATTTTTATAAATAGTTGAAACTGACACATAATCTTCGCTTTTATAGAGTCTAATTTTCATGATCAAATTTAAAGCTTTTATTAATCGCAATATCACGATTAATGCTTGTAATAAAAAAGCCTTTCAACTTGATTTTATTGAAAGGCTTTTAACTTTTTTAGAACCAAGGTTTTCTACCTACTTGATAGGTATTTACAAACTCTTCATCGCTTTTTGTTAAATAGATAATTCCTTCTATTAAACCAACTATACCAGTTGCCATTAAAATAAAGGCTCCAACACCAATACATAATGTAGCATATCCTAATATAGTTCCGCCAAGTAAGATCATTCCTTCTTTATTGTATCCTAAAATAAACTTATGGACTCCAAAAGAACCTAAAATGATTGCTAATATTCCAGCCATCATTTTTTTATTGTCTCCGCTAGTTGCTTCGTTCCATCCTTCTTTAAAATCATTGGCCGTACTCTTAGCCTCATCTTTTATATTTTCTGTAGTTTCCTCAAAATTACTTTTTGCTTGTTCCTCTTCTTGTGGGTTTGTTTCTTCACTCATTATAATTTAATTTATCTGGTTGTGTAGTAAAGGTAGCAAATTTTATAAAAACGCGCTATCTATTGGCTCCCAAAGTTCAATTTTATTTCCTTCAGGGTCAAGAATCCATCCAAATTTCCCATATTCATACTCTTCCATTTCACCAACAATGGTAACTCCTTCTTCTTCAAGAACCTTCAAAAGTTCAACTAAATTTTCTACTCGAAAATTCATCATAAACTCTTTTTTACTTGGCTCAAAATACTTTGTATCATCTTTAAATGGACTCCATTGCGTAGAGCATTTATTTCCTTCCTCATCTTTCCACCAGAATGTACAACCATAATCATCTGTATTAAGACCTAAATGATTGTTATACCAATCTTTTATTTTCTTAGGATCTTCAGTTTTAAAGAAAAACCCTCCTAATCCTGTAACTCTATTTTTCATGATTTAAAGTGTTTAGTGATTTTGTCTACAATTGTTTGTGCTAATTTTGTTTTACTTTCAGTAGTCCATCCAGCTATATGAGGGCTTATTAACACATTCTCAAATGCTAATAAATCCTTCAAAGGTTCTGGCATATCTTTTTCAGAGAATAAGGTTTCAAACGAGCTTTTTTCATATTCTAAAACATCTAATCCTGCTCCTAAAATGCTTCCCTTTTTCAACGCTTCAACCAAATCTGAAGTCACCACACTTTTTCCTCTTGCTGTATTAATTAACCAAAATGGTTTTTTAAACTTCTCAATAAACTCAGTGTTCACCATTTTATTTGTTAATGGCGCCCAAGGTGTATGTAGGCTTAATACATCTGTTGTTGCTTGTAATTCATCTAAAGATACTTGTTGTGCAAATTCATTACCTAAATTTGGTTTAATATCATGACAAATTACTTTACAATCAAAACCTATGAGTTTTTTCGCAAAAGCATTTCCCATATTCCCATACCCAATAATTCCAACTGTTTTTCCTTCTAATTCAATACCTCGATTGGCTTCTCGATTCCAAAGCCCTTCATGTACTTCTGAATTTGCTTTATTCAATTTATTAAATAATGAAAGTAGCATCCCAATTGCATGTTCCCCTACAGCATTTCTGTTTCCTTCAGGAGCTGAAAATAATTTAATTCCTTTAGATTCTGCATAAGGAATATCAATACTTTCAAGGCCCGCACCAACTCTTGCAATAAATTTTAGTTGTGAAGCTGCATCAATAAATTGTTTATCTATTTTAAAACGAGATCTGATTACAATGCCGTGATATTCAGAAATTATTTTTTCAATTTCTTCTTTAGACGATGTGTAATTTTCATCATTCTCAAAACCTGATTCTTTTAATTGCTGAATTAATAAGGGATGATTATTATCTAAATGAAGTACTTTCATATGGACAAGATAAGTTTATATTTTTGGATAATCTGTTTTTGTATTTTCATGAATCACATTCCCTGTATGGGCTATTGAAAGTTTTTCAAAAAGCAAGACATGAACTTCTTCTCCATCTTTTGTGATTGGGCAATGCTCAACTCCCTTAGGAACTACAATAATTTCACCTTCATTAACGATTTCAACTTTATCTCTAAAGTGCATTTCGAGAGTTCCCTTAACAACTTGAAATAATTCGTCTTCATCTTGGTGTGCATGCCAAACAAATTCACCTTTTATTTTAGCTAACAGCACTTGCATATCATCAACTATTGCTATTTGATGAGGATGCCAATTAGCATTAAATTTTGAGAATTTTTGTTGAATATTTATAGATTTCATCCTTGCTCTTTTATTGAAACAAGGTACGAATTTCTTCGGTTATTTTTGAGGGACGATGCGTTTTTGCATTCACTAAGCACCATATGGTTTTAGCTTCAATTATTGTTTTTTGATCTTTGTTTCTGGTAATTTTATAATGTCGTTCACATTTCACTCCTTCAGCAGATTGCACCCAAGTTTCAACTTGTAATTGTTCTCCTTCAAAAACAGATGCTTTATAATCAATGGAATGATGAAGTACATACCAAACCAAGTTTTTTTTCATTTCTGAAGTAGCTTTCGTTTCCCAATGTGCTTCAGCAATTTCAAGACACCATCTTAGATATACCAAATTATTTACATGTCCTCTAACATCAATCGCAGATTGTAGAACCATAATTTGTTTTGTAAATATTTCAGAAGTCAAAACCCTAAGATAAGTTTTGCGATATAGAAGAAAAGAAAAATTCCGAAGATATCATTACTGGTTGTAATAAAAGGTCCTGTAGCAATTGCTGGATCAATTCCTTTTTTATCTAAAATTATTGGCACAAATGTTCCAATCAATGCTGCAATAATAATTACAGAAAGCATCGAAACAGCGATGGTTATGCTAAAATCAAGATCGTAATTCATTATAAATCCAAATATTACGACCAAAATTCCTAAAACGGTACCATTAATTAAGCTTAAACCAACTTCTTTTAATAAACGATTCAATAAACTTCCTTTTACAACATCATTAGCCAAACCTTGAACAATAATTGCACTTGATTGTACACCAACATTACCAGCCATTGCGGCAATTAAAGGTGTAAAATAAAACAATGCTTTTATTCTTGGATTTTGCATAATACTTTCAAAATCTTCTAAAATAAAAACACTGGCCAATCCACCAAATAAACCTAAAATAAGCCAAGGTAATCTTGCTTTTGTAAGTTCAAGAATACTATCATCTGCTTCAACATCTTGCGAAATACCTGCTGCTAATTGGTAATCTTTTTCGGCTTCCTCTTTTATAAAATCAACAATATCATCTATCGTAATTCTTCCTACTAAAACGCCTTCTTCATCAACAACCGGAATCGCCTCTAAATCGTATTTATGCATTATTCTTGCCACCTCTTCATCTTCTGTAGCAACGGTTACATAATCTACCTTTGGTATGTAAATTTCACTAATATGTGTTTTAGTAGGTGCTGTTAAAAGATCCTTTAATGAAAGACGTCCTTTTAATTTTCCGTCTTTATCGGTTACATAAATGGAATGAACACGTGTTACATTTTCGGCTTGCCTTCTCATTTCTCTAACACAACCTGCAACGGTCCAAGTTTCTTTTACTTGTACCAATTCTTTTGCCATTAAGGCTCCAGCTGTATCTTCATCATAGGTTAATAATTCTGCAATGTCTGAAGCGTGTTCTTCGTCTTCAATTCTTTCAATTACTTTTTGTTGAATATGGTCATCGAGTTCTGCTACTACATCAGCAGCATCATCGGTATCCATTTCTTCAATTTCTTTGGCGATTTCTTTAGGAGAAAGACGACTTAAAATTTTCTCTCTATCATCTTCATCTAACTCCATTAAAGCTTCAGAAGTAATTTCACTTTCTAAAGATTTAATTAGATACGCAGCTTCTTCAGCTTTTAATTCTTCTAAGAGTTCGGCTATATCAGCAAAGTGAATGTCATGTAAGGTTTCCTTTAATGCATTCCCATCTTTCTTGGCAATAAGTTGCTCAATGTTCTCAATGAAGGTTGTCGTTAGTTGAAATTGCATCGTTCTCTAATTTTTGAGTTAGCGATATAAATTGAGATACCGAAAGTTGTTCCGGACGTTGCCCAAAGATAGTGTCTTCTTTTAACTTATCTGAAAGATTAAATACTTTTAAACTATTTCTAAGTGTTTTTCTTCTTTGTTGAAATGCAGTTTTTACTACTTTGAAAAAAAACTTCTCATCACATGGTAATAAGTAATCATCTTTTCTTCTTAATCGTAATACGCCACTATCCACTTTTGGAGGTGGATTAAAAACGCTTGGCGGTACTGTAAATAAGTATTCTGCATCATAAAAAGCTTGTACTAACACAGACATGATTCCGTAGGTTTTGTTTCCTTCTTTTTCACATATACGCTTTGCTACTTCTTTTTGAAACATTCCTGTAAATTCTGGAATTTGATCACGCCATTCCAATGTTCTAAAAACTATTTGGGTTGAAATATTATAAGGAAAGTTTCCTGTTATTGCATAAGGCTCTCCATTAAAAAAGTTTCTTAAATCGAATTTTAAAAAATCAGCTGGAATAATTTGAAGGTTCTTATTTGGATAATGTTCATTGAGATAAACAACAGATTCTTGATCTAATTCCATCGCAATTACTTCAATATTTTTTTCAATAAGGTATTTTGTTAAAACGCCCATTCCTGGACCTATTTCTAACACATTACTATATCCTTCTAAAGTAAGAGTGTCACCAATTTTTTTGGCAATACTTTCATCTTTTAAAAAATGTTGACCTAAATGCTTTTTGGCTCTTACAGACATCTATTTAAAGGTTACATTGTATTCGTCAATGATTTCTAATTCGGTTCTAAAAGCAAGCATTTTATCTGAAAACCTTTTCAATCCGTCACTTTTTAATCGATCTGCATCATTCTTATAATAGTCATCTAATGCTTCTCTAGAAAAAGCTTTATACTGTATTGCATAGGTAATTCCTTCTTCCTCTTCCACTAATACTTTAGTTAAACGAGCATCCATAAATTTTCCTGTTGCTAATACTTCAGGAATATGATTCTTTATCCATTCTAACCATTCGTCATGAATCGATTCATCTACATTTACCGTTACATTATATATTATCATCATTGTTTATTCCTTGTTTTTTATTGTTCAATTAAATCACCTCGAAGCATTCTAAAACGTTTACGAGCTTCTACAAAATAAATACTATCGGCATAATTAAAGATAATCTGTTCGTAAAACTCTTTTGCTTTTTGAGATTGATCTAATTTATTCTCATATAATTTTGCTAATAAGAAATGAGCATCGTCAGCTAAAATATCTTCTTTATAAAACTGTATTAATTTTAAATACATTTCTTCCGCTTTATTAAAATTGCCGACATTCGTATAAAGTTTTCCTAATTTTAAAAAGGCTTCATCTTCTATTTTTTCTCCTTTGTGATCCTTTAAAATATTGTTTAAAATTTCAATAGCTTTTATCTCTTTTTTCTGAAGTGATAACAAATCTGCATTAGCATATTTTTTTAAAGCAGTTTGAGTAGAATCCTCTAAAGAATTATCTTTAATAATTAAACTCAATTGCATGGCATCATTTGCTATAAGTTGTGATGTCGATTTTTTCAGCACATCTAGTTGAACTTTTGACCATTCAAAATCTCCTTTATAATAACTTGTCTTCGCAACTTTAAATCGAGCTTCTTGAGCCAATTTATCTCCTTTTACTTTTTTCTGAATTTGAGAATAATAAATTAATGCCTGATTAAACTTTTCATCTAATACCAAAATATCTGCTAATTTCATTTTAATTCTGGCCTCTTGAAAACGAGTAAAATTTTCTTTTAATAAGCTTTTTAAATTTTGAATTGCCTCCTCTTTTTTTCCATATCTAAAGGCCAAAAATTCATTATAATCTAATTGCAACAAATAGGTTTCTTTAGTGCGTCCAAATTCATCTAACAACTCATTATACTGCTTTTCAATTGACGGAAAATCATCTTTTGTAGCTTGTTTTAGAGCAATGGTCATTAAATACTGTTTCCCTTCTAAAATCACCGCTTTACTTTCCGCTTTTTCTATAATAAAATTTACAATTTTTTTAGCGCTTTTATAATCCTCATCATTAATTGCAATAAAAACTAATTCAACCATTCCGCTTAGGTCATTGTCTTCCATTCGAGCATAAATCGCTTTTTCTTGAATAAATGCTTTATGATATTCTTTTTGCTGAATAAAAAGCCAGCTTAACAATTCATTAAACGTAATATGAGGTTGCTGCTGAAGTTTTTTCAGTAATGCTTTTTTAAGAATTAGATTCGCTTCATTTGAAGGATCCTCATTGATATACAAACTAAAATTATGTTCTGCTGTACTTTTATAAATTGGTTTTGTTATAACTAGATCAAGATATTTGGTGAACATCTTTTCAACATTTCCTTGTTCCCCATATATTCTTGCTAATTGCGAATTATAATCAATTTCAGAATTTAAATCCATCGCTTTTTCATAGACTGAAACTGCATTGTCTAGTAAACTATACTTTTCAAAAGTTTTTCCTATAGTATATGCAAAATTTGAATTTACCTCTAAATAATCAATCGCCTCTTTGTAATAATTATTAGCTAAGGAATCTTTATTCTGAAGCGAATAATTATAGCCTAATTCTACTATTAAACCTGGTCTTTTTTGTTCTTTCTGAATCTTTTCTTTAAGTAATTTTTCCGAATCTGAATAACGTTCTAATTGTTGATTCGCTTCAACCATTGCTAAAAAATACTCAGATCGATAGGGGTTTTTTTGATATAATTTTGAGTAGATACTTAGTGCCTTTTCATATTCTCCTTGATCAAAATAATTTTTTGCCAACAATTCATTTTGAGCTCCTACAATTGAAGTGGTCAAAATTAAAAATAAGAGAATGAATTTGCGCATGCGATAAAGATAGGGAATTGATTTCTTAATAAAATACCAAAAATAAAGCCGAAGTATTAAAATTAATAATTCGGCTTCAAGATTGTTTTATATCATTTTATGAAATTATATCAAAGCCACAATAAGGAACCAACACTTTAGGTATTTTAATTCCTTCATGAGTTTGGTAATTTTCTAATATTCCAGCTAATACTCTTGGCAATGCTAAAGAGCTTCCGTTTAATGTATGTACCAACTTATTTTTCTTGTTTTCATCTTTAAAACGAAGTTTTAAACGGTTGGATTGGAATGTTTCAAAGTTAGAAACTGATGAAATTTCCAGCCAACGATCTTGTGCTGTAGAAAACACTTCAAAATCGTATGTTAACGATGCTGCAAATCCTAAATCACCTCCACATAAACGTAAAATTCTATACGGTAATTCTAATTCTCTTAAAATTTCTTTCACGTGATTAACCATTCCATCTAATGCGGTATAACTATTATCTGGATGTTCTAAACGTACTATTTCTACTTTATCGAATTGATGCAAGCGATTTAATCCACGAACATGAGCTCCATACGATCCAGCTTCTCTTCTAAAACATGGAGTATATCCTGTACAAGTTATAGGCAAATCTGACTCACTAACTAAGTCTCCACGAAACATGTTTGTTACTGGCACCTCAGCTGTTGGAATTAAATATAAATCATCTGCAACTGCATGATACATTTGCCCTTCTTTATCAGGTAATTGTCCTGTTCCAAAACCAGACGCTTCATTAACTAAATGAGGCACTTGATATTCAGTATAACCTGCATCTGTATTTTTATCTAAAAAATATGCAATTAAAGCACGTTGTAACCTTGCTCCTTTTCCTTTATATACAGGAAATCCAGCGCCTGTAATTTTTACCCCTAATTCGAAATCGATGATATCGTATTTCTTAGCTAATTCCCAATGCGGTAATGCTCCTTCAAACAATGTTGGTACTTCACCTTCATTAAATATTTCTTTATTATCTTCTTCATCTTTTCCTGCTGGAACTGATTCGTAAGGAATATTAGGAATTGTATAAAGTAACTCTTGCAATTTTTCAACTGCATTATTTAAAGTTTCTGAAAGAATTTTAGAACTCTCTTTTAATTGAACTGTTTTCTCTTTTAATAAATTGGCTTTTTGGACTTCACCATTTTTAAAAAGCATTCCTATTTCTTTGGAAAACGTATTGGATTGTGATAAAATTTCATCTAGTTTACTTTGCGTATCTCTACGTTCTTCGTCTGTTTTTAATACTTCTTCAAAGATTAAAGTAGCATCAAAACCTCTTTTAGTAAGTGCTTTAATGTACTGCTCTTTGTTTTCTCTAATTTCGTTTACTAATAACATTTTCCATAAAATTTAGCGTGCAATTTACGGAAATTAGCTCTTTTAGAAGACTATGAAGGTTACTTTTTAGAGGAGTCTTTTTTATGATAATCTTTTGGAGAAGGTAAAATCCAATCTAAATGTGAAAAAGGTTTCCATTCTTGTGATGCAATATCAATATCTGGATTTACAAAAGAAAAATAAGGCCCTCCATTTACACTTACTTTTGAAGTAACATAAATAGCAATATCATTCCCTTTAGCACTCTCTTCTTTCTTAATCCGTTGTGCTAATTGCCAAATTAAATCGGGTTTTGTTGCTAAAGAACTGGATTGTTTCCTTGATAAAATATTTCTATAATTATAAATTCTTCTTTCTCCCGTTTCTTTATTTTCAATATGTATTGACAAGGTTCCACTTTTAGAGCGAAGCATCATACGCCAACTCATTCGATGTCCTTCTTCTGTCCACAAAACATCATCTTTGATTGCCCAATGTCGTATTGGTAAACCTAATTGAATTATAAAAAACAAAGTGCTACAAATGATTAATACACTCCTATACTTCGGAATAAATAGTTCATCTTTTGTATAAATTTCAGGTTGAAGCTTAAATCGTTTCTGAATGGTTTCAGAAGTAAAGAAAAACAATGCAAAAGCAATAGACATATAAGGAAATATTCCAACTTGAAACACGATAGAATTAAACAAATGAAAGAATAATGACATGTAAAAGCCAAGCAATCGTGTACGTTTCCATAGCAACATAGGAATGATTAATAAGTCGAAAATAATTCCGAAGTAAGCAATCACATAATGTGTCCATGTTTCTTGCAACAATCCTCCAATCAACCAATAAGTACTTTTAGATCTCATAAACAATCCTGGAGCAGCTCCATTGATCCAATCTGGATACCATTTTGCTACAGAACCATAGGTAAATACTATTAAAACTTGAAACACCACCATCCATTTACACCATTGAGGCATGGCTAGTTTTTTAAAAGATGGTTTAAATTTCACATCGAAAGAATACCTTCTATCTGCAGGTAAAAAAACCATCAACCAACAAAGTAATACCATTAAATAATAATGATTATTGTATGATGTTTTTTGCATAAAATAAGCTCCGGTCCATAGAAAAGCATAAGCGAACATGCTTACTCTATATTTATAACCTAGCATTACTCCGAGTCCAAAAATACCCATGATAACAAAATACACATACATGCCAGGGCCTTGCAAATTTTGTAAAAAATCGAAACCAATAAAATTAAAAGTAAACTCAGGATCAACCATTACTCGTTTCACCCAACCTGTAGCAATTGCTCCAAATGCCTCTAAAGTAATTAACAAACCAAATACGATTCTAAACAAGGTTAGGCCCGTATTATCAATTTGTTTAAAGAGGAATTTATTCATGTGTTTTTAAATATGCTCTTGCGAATCTCTCGTCTTCTTGAATGGCTTTCTTAAGCTCTTCAACAGAATCAAAATTGAATTCGTCCCTAATTCTGATTAAAAACTCTATCTGAAGATCTTGATCATAAAGGTCTCCATTATAATCTAAAAAGTATGTTTCAATGGTTTGTTTAATTCCGCCAAGTGTTGGATTAGTACCGATATTGGTAATTCCATATACTTTTTTATTAGAAATAGTAGCTTGCACTACATACACTCCAATTTTTGGTAAAATTTTGTATTCTTCCTTTATTGAAAGATTAGCGGTTGGAAAATTTAAGGTCTTCCCTATACTTTTACCTTTAACAACCTTACCTGTTAACATAAAAGGATAACCCAAATACAAATGAGCTGTTTTACAATCTCCTTCTTCAATTGCTCTTCTAACTTTAGTAGAACTTACAGATACTTCATTTAGTTGTTGAGCTCCAATTTCTATAACTTCAAAGTCGAAAATTTCACCAAATTCTTTTAAATCATCAATAGTTGCTTCTCGATTTCTTCCGAAGCGATGGTCATAACCAATAATAATTTTTTTTGCATGCAATTGATTTACCAAAATATCACGAACAAACTCTAATGCTGTTAATCTTGAAAACTCTTTAGTGAATTCATGAATAATCAAATGATTAAGTCCTGTTTTTGCTAATAGATCTTTACGCTCGTCTATCGTATTAATTAATTTGATTCCTGATTCTTTTTGGAGAACCATTCGAGGATGAGGAAAAAAAGTAAGAATCACAGAATCTAATTCACTTTCTTGAGCGGTTTTAACTAGCTGACTAACAATCTCCCTATGCCCAATATGCACACCATCAAACGTCCCAATGGTTACAACACTTGGACGATTATTTTTATAAAGTGATTCTTGTTGATAAACTTTCAATTCTTCCTTATTTTCCGTTAAATGAATTCATGGTGTTTGCCATACCTGCTAACCCAAACGACTTAATTGCTTCAATCGCTTTATCAACTCTTAATGAAAGTTGTTTTTCTTCTTGTTCACTCCATTCTCCTAATACATAATCGACTTGTCTTCCTTTAGAAAACGCATCGCTTATTCCGTATCTAAATCGATTGTACTGTGTTGTATTCAATGTATGTTGAATATCTTTTAGACCATTATGTCCGCCATCACTTCCTTTAGATTTTATTCTAAAAGTACCAAATTCAAGATTTAGATCGTCTGTAAGAACTAATAAATTCTCTAAGGGAATTTTTTCTTTATCCAACCAATATTTTACAGCCTTACCACTAAGGTTCATATAGGTACTAGGCTTTATAAATATAAAAGTTCTTCCTTTTAATTTATACAAAGCTCTATCTCCTAGTTTTACAGTTTCGAAAGTTAAAGATTCTTTATTGGCAAAAGTGTCCAATATTCTAAACCCTATATTATGCCTAGTATTTTCATACTTAGGTCCAATGTTTCCTAAACCAACTATAAGAAATTTCTTCATAGGATTATTTTCAGTTTCATCTTGAAAATGTTCAAGTGCTGTCTTATTTTTTCTTCTGAATAATTTTTTGAAAAATTCAAACATCTAATAAATGAATATTCTGTAAAAATAAAAAAAGCATCCCAAATAAATAGAATGCTTTTTAAGTATAATTTTAAAGAATCGTTTATTCTTCAGCAGGCTTGTCTTCTGAAGCTCCTTCAGCAGCTCCTTCTTCACCTTCTTCACCTTCTTCTTCTTCTTCTTCTTCATCTTCAACAGCTGTACGAGAAGTTCTTACTTGACATACTACAGTATTATCTGGATGTAAAATTGTATAATCACCAGCAAGTAAGTCTGTAATATACATTTTATTACCAATTTTCATTTCTGTAATATCTGCATTTAAGAAATCTGGAAGATTTGCAGGTAATGCTTTAACACGTAATTTACGAGTAACAACACGTAAAACACCTCCATTTTTTACTCCAACAGAGTTACCTGTAATACGAACAGGGATTTCCATACTCACTTCTTTATCATCAAATATTTGATAAAAATCGATGTGTAAAATACTGTCTGATACTGGGTGAAATTGAATGTCTTGAAGTATAGCGGCAACTTTAGTACCGTCTTCTAAAGAAATTACAACTGTATGTACGTCTGGAGTGTACACTAAGTTTTTAAATGCTAATTCTGGTGCTGAAAAGTGAATTGGTGCATCTCCTCCGTATACTACGCAAGGAACCATTCCAGCATTACGTAAGGCTTTAGTAGCTACTTTGCCCACGCTTTCTCTTTGAGATCCGTTGATTGTAATTGATTTCATTTGTTTTTTTTAATGAATATAATTTATGTGTTAGCCTTTCTGACTAAGCGGGTGCAAATGTGCGACTTTTTTTTGATTTTGAAAAGCATCAAAGCACATTTTTTAAACCCTAAAAAAGATGAATTTCAGAAGTTTACATTAAAAACTTAGAGCTTATCGATTTATTCGCATTTACACTTCTCATAACTTCAGCAAAAAGAGGTGCACAAGTTATTACTCTAATTTTCGAGCTTTCTTGTTTTATAGGTATTGAATCTGAAACAATAAGTTCAGATAATTGAGAGTTTTCAATACGTTCATAGGCATTCCCCGAAAGTAACGCATGTGTACAAACAGCTCGAACACTTAAGGCTCCGCGCTCCATCATAACATCGGCTGCTTTTGTTAGCGTTCCTGCGGTATCGACCATATCATCTACTAATATTACATGTTTCCCATCTACTTCACCAATTAATTCCATGTGAGAAATAATATTGGCTTTTTCTCTTTGCTTGTAACAGATAACAACATCACTTTCTAAGAATTTTGAATACGCATAGGCTCTTTTTGAACCTCCCATATCTGGTGAAGCTATTGTTAGATTATTTAAGCCAAGTGATTTTACATAAGGTAAAAATATAGTAGAAGCGAATAAATGATCAACTGGCTTTTCAAAAAACCCTTGAATTTGATCTGCGTGTAAATCCATTGTGATAATTCGAGTAGCTCCTGCTGTTTCCAACATTTTAGCAACTAATTTAGCTGCAATTGGCACTCGTGGTTTGTCTTTTCTATCTTGTCTAGCCCAACCAAAATAAGGCAATACCGCTGTAATATGCCTTGCTGAAGAACGTTTTGCAGCATCAATCATTAATAACATTTCCATTAAATGATCACTATTAGGAAATGTTGATCCAATTATAAAAACACGACTTCCTCGCACAGATTCTTCAAAAGAAGGTTGAAATTCGCCATCACTATAGGTTGATGTTATTACATTTCCTAATGGAATTCCATAAGAGTCTGCGATAGCTTGTGCTAGGGTTTCACTTTGTTTACAAGCGAAAATTTTTGGGTCGGGATAATTAGTGGTCATCATGTTGTGGGTTTGATGCTTGCAAATGTAAAATTATTCATATTTGTTTTGCAAATTTGACCTAGCTATTTATTAAAATTTATTAGCATTTTAATTAACATCTAAAAATAGAATGATAATTAGCATAAATGTTTATTTTTGCCAAGTCTAAGCTCAAGTGGTGGAATTGGTAGACACGTTGGATTCAAAATCCAATGCTTCACGGCGTGCGGGTTCGATTCCCGCCTTGAGTACGAATAAATCGAAAAGCAAGCGAAAACATAAAGCTTGCTTTTTTGTTTTTGTAGGTTTTTGATTTTCAAAGCGGCGCTTTAGGGAAAAACAAATGAAATGAGTTAATCCCGCCTTGAGTACAAATAAATCATCAAAGATGTAAATGCAAGCGAGTTTCAAAAATGAAGCTCGCTTTTTCTTGAATAAAATCAAATTTCTATTAGTCTTTTAGCGTCATGTACATTTCTAAATCAAAAGACACATAGAACACATTAAATAACTCCTCTTCATCTTTATTTTCTGGATGCCTACTACTTGTAAAGATTAAATATTGATCATCCGATGTTACATATGGGCTTCCATCATAACCATGAGAATTCACTTTTTTTCCTAAATTAATTGGGTTTGACCAACCATCATCTAATTTAAAAGAAATATACAAATCACTTTTTCCATAATTTATATCTCTATCAAATCCTGCAAAAATTAAAAATCGCTCTTTCGGATCTATATAAGGATCACCTTCAAACTTACTAGAGTTAATGTTTGGTGGTAGTTTCACTGGTTTTTCATAGACTCCATTACGATTTTGTGAACTAAAAATATCCATATTTCTTGTCCCATCATCAGGTATATAAGCAAAGTAAAGTGTTTGATCTTCTGTCATCGTTGGGTATCCAAAACCACCCTCATAATCCATTTTAAGGTCTATAAACTTAGGATTTGCCCAACTTTCATTATCACTGAAGAATTGCCAAATACCATTTTTTTCGATTGTATCAGTAACTATGCCTTGTGGTCGATTACTTGTAAGTGTTATTACTTTTCCGTTGGAAGAAATACTTGCATCTCCATACGAATTTAACGTGTCATTTACGATGGGTTTTGGAGTCGAAAACTGATTTTTTTCAAAAGTCTGAATCATTACTTTTGAAGGTCCATCTCCTTCACTGTTAGTATAAACCAGGTATTTTCCATTATTAGAAAATGAAGACCCAAAATGAATTGTATTTCTTTTTGAAACAACTCCTGGCATGAATATTTTGGGTTCATTGGTGGGTTGTAATAAAGATTCAAATAAAATAACAGATTTATCCTTTTCAGAACATCCAAAGGTTACTAAAATCAAGAAAAACATAAAAGTTGAAAGAAAGATTTTTTTCATAGTTAAAGGCATTAAATTAAACTGCAAAACGATAAGTTACTTTTAGAATGATAGACCTGTTTTTTAAATTGAAACCTTCGGTATTGTTATTCTGATTATAAATCAGGAATATATCAGATAAAGGTGAATAGCGCCATTCTAATTTTGAAAACACACTAAAATTTTCACTTTGCGAATTGTATTGAACCGTGTTATTGAAAAATAATTTATTAGTGAAACTAATTAATCCTCTAAATCGAAGTAAGTGTAAATCTAGTTCTCCATAGTTTTCAGGCAAACTAATATCGTTGTAATTATAAGACAAACTGAAATTCCCCCAATATCCAAAACGAACGTTCCCTTCAGCATTTAATGTTGAAATTTTACCATTAAAAAAATCACCATAACTCCCAGACAAATTATAAGTAAACATTTTACGAACATCTGAATTATAACTAAGAGTTGCCTTACTAAAATTATAATTTCCAATAGGTAAATTATCAAATTCTTCCCCTAAGAAATTTGTTTCAAAATTTAAATTTACTTCCCTATTTGTTCCTAATAATGTAAGTCCTGAAGTATTTTTAAACACTAAATCATAGGCTAAATTATTGTCTCGTTCATTTAAGCTTCCATCTGAATTCAAGAAGATATTGTGAAAAAACCTGAACCCTTGAGAAATGAGCTTACTACTTTTCTTTTTTGTAAAAAATCTATAGGTAACATAAGGGTTAACAAAAACATATCCTTTTCTAACCACCGATTGACTTTCTGCATCATAGTTAAATAATCGAGGTGTAAATCCTAAGTCTGCTTGATAATTTTCATCCAATACATCTACGGTCCATCCTGCTCTAAATTGCCTTGTTGCATAACTTCCATTGATCCCAAAATAAGAACCTTTCGTGTTTTCATTTGTTATTGAACGATGATATTTTACACTGTTATTTAAATTTCCTTTTTTCGATATATAAGTAAACTCTGCTCCATAATTTCTTCCATAATCATTAATAGAATTATTTCCTGTTTCTTTTCTATTAACAAATAATCCTCTTAATTGAGATCTATTTAAAACTTTGTAATTAAATGCTGCAACGGTATTGTTTTGGGCATCAATGTCATCATCTTTCTTTGTTTGAACATTCATTACACCAAGACGTAAATCATCCGTAATATTACCCGTAACTCTTGCTCCATAAATTATTGGGGTATTTAAACCCATTCGCCTTGAGAAGAAAGGGTTTATTGAATAGCTTCCAAAATTTGAAAAAATATCAGCATTTTCAACAAAAAATTCCCGTTGTTCTGGTAGTGAAATATCAAACCGAGTAATATTTGTTACTTCTTGATCCACATCGGCATTCGAAAAATCTGGATTGTATGTAATATCTGCATTTAAAGATTTAGTGATTGCCATTTTTACATCAACTCCAGCATCAATTTTTGTGTCAACATCTGTATCTTCTGCTTGATTATCTTTTAATGAAGACAACGTTGCATAAGGTTTTATAAAGGCAATCTTATTTTTTACTTCAGGTACTTCTGGCCAAACTAAGGTTCCCATATAGTTTACATCAATTCCGTTAAAATTGATTGGAAAAGGCGTAGTCCAAGTATAATAATAGTTTTCAACTTTATCTCCTCTAACAAAGTTAATTCCCCATTCTAAGTTGTCTTTATTATACCGTAAACTAGTAAATGGGATTGCCATTTCCATAATCCAATAATTGTCATATTGCTTTGTTGAAGAAATCCAATTTTCATCCCAAGAATCTGAATATGTAGTCCGCGAAGGTTCTACCAATAAATTTCCATCCATTTCTGCTCCACCTGCATTAACTCCAAAAATTACACCGCTTTGCTTTTTATTTATCGGATCAATAGCAATTGTAAAAGCATCACTTCCCCATTGCGATTTATCTGAATCTCTTTGCAAAGATTGTATAATACGCTTCCCTTCATCGAAGTGTTTAGCAAAAATGTATAAGTTATCATTATCGAATGTTAAACGAATTTCGGAACTATTTTTAGAAACTCCTGTATCTGTCGGATTATGATTATATAATGTATCAATCAATTGATGTCCATCCCATTCTCCTTCGTCCTCAACTCCATCAATTTTGATTGCCACTGTGGCCTTTTTTATTTGATATCTAAAATTTTCACGTGTTGAATTTTCTTGTGAAAATCCAGCAATCGTATTAATTAATAAAATAAAAAGTATAAATATATTCTTCATATCTATTAAATAAGTTTTAAGATTGTTCCTTTCCAATTCATTACAAGCGATTTTAACTCTCCATTTTCTGAAGTGTTATATTCTAAATGAACGTCTTTAATGTCTGTACTTAGAAATCCTTCAGACGTAAAATATAATTCTGAATTAAACTCGAAAAAACTCTTCATTTTTCGGTTCATAGAAACATATAGTTTTCCATTTTTTTCTTCAATCGAAATCTTTCTTTTTGACACTTTATAAGTTCCTTTTATAATATTTTTTATCTGAATTGGCAGCTGCTTTTTATAAGCCTGAATTTGATAATTTGACACCGCATCTAGCCATGGATCTTCCTTCTTTTGATGTTGTTCGTATGAATATGAAACTGGAATATCTGGTGTTATACTCGTTCGTTTATCCGAATCCCAACTCGTTGGCCAAAATGTATGCGTTAGGGATATGCTGATCTCAGAATTTGGCAACTTTATATACTTTGTATCTCCCACTAAATTAGGCCCTTCACCTGTTGGCATTCCAACAATAATTGCTTTTGTATTTAACGATAAAATGGAAGCTAACTCGACCAAAGTTCCTTTCGTTGCATTACTTGTTAGCACAAATAAATTCCCTTCATTATTAATTGAAGTTTGATCTTTCAGCAAATCAGTGAATCCTTTTAATTTAAAACCATTTCCACCTCCTCCATACCTTAAGTCAATGATTAATTTGTTCGCTTTTTTAGAAGTAATTTCTGTTTCAATTGAATTAACAAATGTTGAAAATGAATCTCCCGAATCATTATTGATTACTTTTTGAATTTGCACAAAAAAGGTTTTAGTACTCGGAAGATATTCATGCCAATAATTTTCCCCTTGGTGACTTTTCTGCGTTGCTGAAAAATATTCATCATTTGGCAATTGGCGATTTAACTTTATATACTCTGATACACTTTCTGCAGTTATTGTAGCTTCATTACCTGATGCAAATTGAAGTGTTACTTGCTGTTCAGACTCTCCCAAATTAGCAGCTTTTAATAAAGAAGGCATTGTGCTATAAATAGAAAAAAGATACTTTCGATAATACTCATTATCGGTATTAATAAAGCGTCCTATTTTTGAATACACTTCATTTAAATCAACATTATTAATTTTAATAATTTCTTCTCCTTTATATTCTGAATATTCTTTTGCTGAATCACATATAAAAAGACCATCATCAAACCAATATGTTTTTATTGGCAATACATTTACATCGAGTTTTTTCTGAAAAGGAATAACATTACAACCTTCATCCTCTATACTATTTAAAGCATATTGAATTCCAAAAATAATTTGTTCGAAAGTTAATGTTGCTAATCCATCTTTTAGCATATCCATTCGATCTATAAACTCTGTATAATTTTCAGTCGATTTGAATACTGGAATAGTTCCTTCGGCTTTTTTTATGATGAAATCAATATCTTCAATCCATTCTTCTTTTTCAAGATCTATCTTATTTTGAGCTATCCCTTTAATAGGAATTATAAAAATTAATAGGATGATATACTTATAGATTTTATTCATTATTTAGTGTGTTTAAAAAAACAGGAGCAGCCAACCGTATCATGTAAAGAGAAAAATCACCAACCCTTTAAACTGCTCCTGAAACTATTTTTTGATTTATTTTAAGTTATATGAATCTGTTTGAAACTCTTCAATAATTTCATTCAGTCTTTTTGAAAATTGCTCTGGAGCAAATTCAATTACTTTTTTAACATCTTTGATTGCTGCTTTTTTATTCTTCAAAAAATAATTTGCAATTCCTCTATTCAGCAATAATGACCAAGATTCTGGAAACAATTTGTACGAAGATTTTGCATAATCATGAGCATCTTGATAAGCTCCCATTCGTAATAGGAAAATATTAAATTCATTTGCATCTCTAGCATCAACTTTCATGTTCTTAGCGTCCACAATAGCCTCTTGCATTTCATTTTCTTTGTTTAACTTTTTGAGAAGTTTAATTTTAGTTCCAACATTAGTCACATTTTTATTTGCTGCAAATCCGTAATAGCCACCTTCAATCGAGCGGTTAGCCCATTCTAATGCTTCACCTAAGTTTGTCTCATGATTTAAACACCAATTAGCAGCATCATTCCATGCTTGCCAATGATAAGTGTTAATCCCTCTTAATTCACTTCGGAAGCTTTCGATTACAGTTTTGTTTAAGTCAACCTCAACCTTAAAAGGAATTCGTTTCTCGCCCCATTCAAGTCCAACTACAACTGAATTTTCAGTTCTATTAAGAAATTCAAAATCTAGTTGTTCAGAAGCAGAACAAGTTTCTGGTTGAACCATAACCTTTAAAGTGACATCCTTTTCTTGATCTAAATAATAACTTCCCCATTGATTATTATTATGCGCAAATAACAAAGTATAAGTATCATTACTAGGGATGATATGAAATCCATAAGTGCCAGCTTTTAAATGTTTTCCTTCTATTAAAATATCTGTGCTAAACTCAATTGTTGTATTCATATTTGCGCCTGCTCTCCAAGCATATGGATTACCTTCTTGAGGAATAATATTTACATTATTCCACACATCTCGATCTCGTAAAGCTGGGCTGTTATATTTAATCGTAATATCGGTTACACCGATGCGCTGACTCTCTTCAACTTTCGGGCTTACCTGCGGAATGTTTAACGTATGAAATTGTGCAAATGATGATAATGTGCACAGAAAAGTAAGTAAAAGGAGGTAGGTTTTTTTTTTCATGATATCGTTTTAGTTATTGATTTCTGAAGCAAACCTATCGCTAGAATTCTACTATTCTCTCCTCATTTTCGAAATATGGAGATAGTTTTATGAGCATTTTAACAAATCGAACCCTTTGTTATTCAATATATTTGTAAAAACGAATTAACAAATGACGCTTTCTATTGCTCTAATTATTTTTACAAGCATCGCTCTTGTAGCCAGTATCTTTATGGTTACTTATTTTTTGATGGTTAAAAAAGAGAATAAAAAAATTGATATTAGCTTAGGACTTTTATTTCTAGCCATTACTCTTAGAATTTCTAAATCTGTTTTCTATTATGTATTTCCAGATTTGTCATTTATTGGAGTTGGTCTTGGATTTTTAGGCTTTGCATCTATTGGACCTCTTTTATATTTTTATTTTAAATTTTCTGGAAATAAATCCTACAAAATTTCTACACAAGATTCATTACACTTTTTGTTTGCAGTTTTAGGTTTTTGTATGATTTCATTTTTAGAAATATTTCATTATGAACTGTATTTAATCACCAAATTTCAATTAGCAGTTTATTTATTTTTTATAGGAAAGAAATATGTATTTGTTTCTGAAAAATTAAAACTTAGCTCTTGGCATACTACATTATATATTGCTATGATATGTCTGCTAGGAATCCTAATATTTCAGTTTTATGCAGGTAATATGACTTCGTATACCATTGGAACTGCATTAGCTTCTTTAGTGATTTATGTATTGTTTTTTATTGCTTTGAAAACTCCAACTGTAATAAAGAAAAATGCACCCACAAATTTACCAAAAGACTTAGTTGAGAAAATTAGAAATGCTATTGAGTCTGATAAAATTTACACTCAACCCTCAATAACACTTAGTCAGTTTTCTGAAGCAATAGAAACTCCATCTTATTTAGTCTCAAAAGCAACAAAAGTCATCTACAAAAAGAGTTTTCCTGAAGTAATTAATAGTTTCCGTATCAAGGATATAACTCAAAAACTTTCGGAACCAAATCACTCTAACGATACAATTGAAGAATTGGCTTATGATGTTGGATTTAACACCTCATCGGCATTTTATAATGCATTTAAAAAGGAAACATCCATGACGCCAAGGGCGTATCAAAAAGAAATATTAGCCAATTAAAGTAATTTTATTGTTTAATA
>Ga0209345_10000381_pt1 | contig 57759 bp, 51 predicted proteins | sample Cruoilmetagenom7_FD_187294 | JGI IMG/M metagenome (GOLD analysis project Ga0209345, IMG submission 187294) | Oil polluted marine microbial communities from Coal Oil Point, Santa Barbara, California, USA - Sample 7 (SPAdes) (version 2) | ecosystem: Environmental > Aquatic > Marine > Oil seeps ... | reverse complement strand
AGAGCTTTTTTACAGCCATTTGTAAATAAACCTTTGTTTACTCCTACTATACCATACTTTGTGAGGTGTTTTAGGCACCCATTTTTACTATTAAGTCTAAAATCAGGGGACAGTATTAAGTCTTAAAATATACCAATAAAAGAGAAAAAATGGTATCCTTACATCACTATTTATAAAGGATACAAATGATTCAATCACTAAGAGGGATGAACGATATTTTAAGTGAGGATTATGAGAGATTTACTTACTTCATAAACACAGCTACAGATGTAGCGCAAAAATATGGTTTTCACTTTATAGAGACTCCACTTTTAGAAGAGACAGCACTCTTTAAACGCAGTGTTGGTGAGTCGAGTGACATTGTTGGCAAAGAGATGTATCAGTTCATAGACAAAGGTGAAAATGATGTTTGTCTTCGTCCCGAGGGAACTGCTGGCGTAGTCCGTGCCTTTATTCAAAAAAAGCTTGACAGAGCTGGTGGAGCACATCGTTTCTTTTACCATGGCTCTATGTTTCGTTATGAGAGACCACAAAAAGGTCGTCTAAGACAGTTTCATCAGTTTGGTGTTGAGAGTTTTGGTGTGAATAGCGTTTATGAAGATGCTACGATGATTATGATGGTTAGTGATATCCTTAAACGCTGTGGTATTGACTATAGACTACAACTAAACTCTTTAGGTGACCAAAACTGTATGCCTCAGTATCGCGACTCTTTAGTTTCATTTATTGAGTCTGTTGAAGATGAGATTTGTAAAGATTGTAAACGCAGAAAAGAGACAAACCCTATCCGCGTTTTAGATTGTAAAAATGCAAAGTGTCAATCTCTTTATGCTGATGCGCCAAAGCTGATTAATGCCCTTTGCGATGAATGTGAAAGTGACTTTAATAAACTAAAACAAATTCTTGATGAGAATGATATAAACTATGAGATAAATACAAACCTAGTTCGTGGGCTTGATTATTACTCTAAAACTGCATTTGAATTTGTGAGTGAAAACATAGGCAGTCAAAGTGCAATAGCGGGAGGTGGTCGATACGACAAACTTGTTGAGTTTTTAGATGGCAAACCTACGCCTGCTGTTGGCTTTGCGATGGGGATAGAGAGACTAATGGAGCTAATCGTTATGCCAGAAGTAAAACGAGAAGGTTACTATATTGGTGCGATGGATGAAGAAGTTGTAGACTTGGTTGTTACTCTTGCTCATAAAAAAAGAAAAACTGACAAAGTAACTATTGATTACAAAGCTAAAAACTTTAAAAACCATATAAAAAGTGCTGATAAAGTGAATGCTAAATACTTCTGTATTATTGGTTCAAATGAGATAGAGAATCAGACAATTACTATAAAAGACCTAGAAGATAAGAGTGAGAAGAATATTAGTATAAAGGACTTCTAAATGGAAATTTTAAATATTTTATGGGAAGACTTTTTATATTTTATTGAATTTTTTCTTCTAGCGGCTGTAGTCGGTATTGTCATGCTTTTTATTTATGACAAATATGTGCAAAGAAAACATTCTCTTCTTATAAACTACCCTGTTATTGGTCGTATGCGTTATCTTTTTGAAGCGCTTAGAGAACCTCTACGTCAGTACTTTGCAAATGAAACATTTTATGAATCAAAAGATAAAGTTGACTGGGTCTATAAAGCAGCTAAAGATGTTCCAAACTATCAATCATTTTCAGTAAACCAGCCATTTTCAGGCTCTCGTTTTGTTATTAAACATGCTACAAATGTACTTAATGAAGATGAAGTGAGTGATGACACATCTGTTGTATTTGGAGAGGACAGAGAGACTCCTTTTATCTCAGAGACACCGATTATACGCTCAGCGATGAGTGATGGAGCTTTAAGTCCTGAAGCTGTTCGTGCATTCTCTATTGCTGGTGCGAACTCTGAACTTACTATAAATACTGGTGAAGGTTCACTTACTTCTAATCATCTCTTTACGCACAAGCCAGACCTAAAAAACTCAGAGTACCTTGAGATAGTAAAAAGCACCCCTGTCGCAGAAATTGCTTTTACAATTTTAGATAAACTTATTAATAGAAAAGTAGCACTCAAACTCTATAGAACCATTCTACTTAATAAAAAAACTCAAAACACCTATATTTACGACACAACATCTCATGTACTTTTTCGCGTAAAGTGGTCTACACCACTTGAGAGTTTTCCAAAAGAGGTGCCAACAGATATACCAAATATGATTTTTCAGATGAGTTCAGGGCTCTATGGTGTTCGTGATGAAAATGGAAAATTTGATGAGTTAAAATATCAAAAAGTAATGAAATTTTGTCGTATGACAGAGATTAAGATTGCTCAAGGTGCAAAACAGACCGGTGGTAAGCTCGCTGCTGCAAAAGTTACTGCAGATATCGCCTACTACAGAGGTGTACCTGAGGGTGAAAATGTTTTCTCACCAAACAGATTCCCTTTTGCAGACTCAACAACACATCTTTTAGACTTTGTAGAACGATTACAAAAACTCTCAGGCAAACCTGTTGGTTTTAAGATAGTTATATCAGATACAGCTGATATCAATGAAATGGCAGCAGAGATGGCAAAAAGAAAGTCCCAAGGAAGAAGTCTCCCTGACTTTATCTCAGTCGATAGTGGTGAAGGTGGAAGTGCAACAGCACCACTTGAGCTTATGGAATCAGTTGGACTGACAACAAATAATGCTCTTTATGTCCTTGACACTATGCTCAAAAAACATGAAATACGACACAATGTTAAAATAATTGCAAGTGGTAAAATTTTAACTCCTGATGATGCTGTTATATCAATGTGCATGGGTGCTGATGCCATCGGTATAGCTCGTGGATTTATGATGAGTGGTGGATGTATTCGGGCACGTATGTGTTCTGGCTTTGGTTCTCACGTATGTCCAGTTGGAATGGCAACACAAGATGAGAAGAAACGTGCTTCATATTTAGTTATAAAACAGGGATTAGAGATAGGTAACTATCATAAAAACCTAATCAAAAGTATGAAGGTTGTTCTCGCGGTCATGGGAATTAAAAGTATAAAAGATTTGAATAAAAATCTACTTACATTTAAAAATAGAAATGGTGAAATATATTTTGATATAGATAAATATTTTCATCATAAATTGCATGTATAGGTCGTAATAATTGAAAAACTATGGTCTCGACATATGGTCGAATGATAATTTTATTATAGAAGATGGTGAATTAAAATTAAACTACAAAAGTAAACCATCACTGCTTGAGATAACAGAAAAAATTCGTTTAAACAGTGTGAGAGGTCCTATTATTTTAAGATTTCCGCATCTCATAAAAAAACAGATTACTACCCTCTATTCATACTTTGACAAGGCTATAAAACTAAATAACTATAAAGGTAATTTTAACGCTGTTTTTCCTTTAAAGGTTAATCAGTTTCCTAATGTTGTAGAGGCTGTTACAAGAGAGGGAGCAGAGTTTAATTACGGTTTAGAAGCAGGCTCTAAAGCTGAACTTATTTTAGCCATGAGTCAAACTCCAAATGGCGCACATATAACGGTTAATGGTTTTAAAGACAAAGAGATGATTACGCTTGGCTTTATCGCAGCACAGAGTGGTCATAAGATAACTATAACCATAGAAGGACTCGGAGAACTTGAAACAATAATAGAGGTTGCCAAAGAGTGTGACTTAAAAATTCCTAACATAGGAATTAGAGTAAGACTCCATAGTGCAGGAAGTGGTATCTGGGCAAAAAGTGGTGGCATGGATGCAAAGTTTGGATTAACATCTACAGAGATTATAGAAGCCGTCGCGCTGATGCAAGAAGCAGACATTATAGACTCACTTACTATGATTCACTTTCATATAGGCTCTCAGATGTCAGATATAGCACCTATTAAACGTGCATTAAGAGAATCTGGAAACATCTATGCAGAACTTAAAAACATGGGTGCTTCAGCACTCAATAGCATAAATATCGGTGGTGGACTAGCTGTCGAGTATGACCAACATACGCAAGCAAAATCAAGAAACTACTCGATTGATGAGTTCTCTAGTAGTGTAGTTTTTTTACTTGGTGAGATTATGGATGCAAAAAATGTATCCCACCCTGATATATTTACTGAATCTGGTAGATATGTCGTTGCCTCACACTCTGTTTTAATAACACCTGTTTTAGAGCTTTTTACTCAAGATTATCAAGAGAAGTTGTTAAAGTTTAAAGTAGTAAATCCTCCTCTATTAGAAGAGCTTAAATATCTTCACCAGAAACTGAATGAAAAAAACTCTATAGAGTATCTTCACGATGCCCTTGATCATATGGAGTCTCTTCTTACTCTTTTTGATTTAGGTTACATTGACCTACAAGACCGATCAAACGCAGAGATACTTGTGCATAACATCATTAAAAAATCACTCTACTTGACATCTGCATACCCAACAGATGAGCTTGAACAGCTTCAAGTGAGTCTTCAAGAGAGATACCTCATAAATGCCTCTGTTTTTCAAAGCTTACCAGATTATTGGGGTTTAAAACAGCACTTTCCTGTTATGCCCCTGCATAAACTTAGTACAATTCCACTTCGAGCAGCTTCACTTTGGGACATAACGTGCGATAGTGATGGAGAGATTGGTTTCAACCCAGATAAACCGCTCTTTTTACATGATGTAGATTTAGATAATGAAGATTATTTTTTAGGCTTTTTTAATGTCGGAGCATATCAAGAGACACTAGGAATGGAACACAATCTTTTTACCCATCCAAATGAATACACTATTGAGATTAACGACTCTGGATATGAAATAAAAAATGAAATAGAGTCAAAAAATATTTTAAATATCCTAGAATCAATTGGATACAATAAAGAAGAAATATTAAATAAACTTAAGACAGATTTGCTAAAAAGTGACTTTATCACAGAAAAAGAAAAATGTGATACACTTGCAAAATTAGAATTATTCGTAGCTCAAAACGGCTACCTTCGAACTACTAACTAGGAATTATTTTGGGACTATATGCTCACATAAAAGAAGATTTCGCAAATGCTTATAAAAAAGACCCGGCGCTCAACTCATGGATAGATTTTCTATTTAACTATCGTGGTGTCTGGGCTATCTTTTGGTATAGGCTATCACATGCACTCTATATGATGAACTTTAAAAGATTTGCACGTATACTTGCAGGATTTTCACAATGGCTGACAAACATAGAGATTCACCCTGCTGCAAAGATTGGAAATAGAGTTTTTATTGATCACGGTATTGGGGTTGTAATTGGTGAAACAACTATCATAGATGATGATGTTACAATATACCAAGGGGTAACACTTGGTGGTGTTTCACTAGAGCAAGGAAAACGACACCCAACTATCAAAAAAGGTGCCGTCATAGGTGCTGGTGCAAAAGTTTTAGGTAACATTACTATCGGTGAATATGCTAAAATAGGTGCCAACTCTGTTGTTGTAAAAGAGGTTCCTGATTGTTCTACTGCCATAGGTATTCCTGCCCATGTTATTGAGAAAGGAAGATGCCAAGACCCATTTATGCATAATATGCTTCCTGATATCAACAAAGAGATGTTTGAATACCTACTTAAAAGGGTTGCTATTTTAGAACATGTACTTGTTGAAGATAACAAAACTGTTCTTGAAGAAGATTTAGAACTAGAGCATATCTATGAATCATTTATTAAAGCGATGAAAACATAAATAATTTTTTTACTATAAACTTATATATACTATTATTTTAGTATAATAACCCCAATATTTTATTGGAGTTATACATGATAACTAAACGCGTAAACACATTATCTGAATCAATTACTATTGCGATTACAACACTTGCAGGAGAGCTCAAAGCTCAAGGAAAAGATATTCTTAGTTTTTCAGCTGGCGAACCTGACTTTGGCACACCACAAGTTATTAAAGATGCTGCAATCAAAGCAATCAATGAAAATTATACAAAATATACACCCGTTGATGGCTATCCAGTTTTAAAAGAGGCTATTGCTCACAAGCTAAAAAGAGACAATGGTTTAACATATACTTCAGACCAAATTATGGTTAACAATGGAGCAAAACACTCTCTTTTTAACCTTTTTGCAACAGTTATTGAAGATGGTGCTGAAGTTATTATTCCAGCTCCTTATTGGGTTACGTATCCAGAACTTGTAAAGTATTGTGGTGGTAAAGTTGTTGAGATTCAGACACAGGATACTGACGGATTTAAAATTACACCAGAGCAGTTAAAGAGCGCTATAACAGACAAAACAAGAATGCTCATACTTACTACTCCATCAAACCCTACTGGTTCTATCTATACAAAAGAGGAACTTGCAGAACTTGGAAAAGTATTAGAAGGCACTGATATTATTGTCGCCTCTGATGAGATGTATGAAAAGCTCACTTATGAGGGGACATTTACTTCATGTGCAGCGGTGAGTGAAGATATGTTCAAGCGCACTGTAACTATCAATGGTCTCTCAAAGTCAGTTGCAATGACTGGCTGGAGATTTGGCTATATGGCAGCAGCAGATACTGCTCTTATAAAAGCAACAAAAAAATTACAATCTCAAAGTACATCCAACATCAACTCAATTACGCAAATGGCTGCTATCGCTGGATTAGATGGTAGTGCTGATGCGGATATAGCTATGATGAAAGAAGCATTTATAGAACGTCGTGATGAAGCTGTAAGACTTATGAATGAAATAGATGGACTCAGTGTACTTAAACCAGATGGCGCTTTTTATCTATTTGTTAACATTCAAAAAGTGAGTTCTGACTCACTTACCTTTGCCAAAGAGCTACTAGATAAAAAACAGGTGGCTGTTGTTCCTGGTGTTGCCTTTGGAAGTGAAGGATACTTTAGACTCTCTTTTGCAACTGACATCAATACTATTCGTGAGGGTATCTCTAGAATTGCTGAGTTTGTTAAAGAGATGAACTCTTAAGAATAAAAAAAACTGCATGTCTATAAGGGCATGTAAAAAATATTTATAAAAATTAGATATTTTAATCACAATTTCGATATTATAACTTTCAAAAATATGTTAAAACATATTAAAGGAAGTTTTTTCATGAAAAAATTGTTTGCGTCATCTTTTTTAATTTTTCTACTCACGGTTTCTTTATCTGCAAAAGAGCAATATATACAAGTTATGTCCATAAGTGACCCAAATTATTTAAACTCCGTTAAAACCAAAATAAATAGACTCGGGCATAAAAGCTATGTTAAAAAACTAGGAAAGTGGAATATAGTATATGCTGGTCCTTTCAAGAATACACAAGTAGCAAATAAGGCTTTAGGTGGGATTAAAAAGAATCTCTCAAAAGATGCTTTTCTTACTAAAATAACTGCAAGAGCTCCAAAAAAATCAGTTAAAAAACAGACGCCACCAGCGCAAAAGAAAACTACACCCGTAAAGAAAAAAAAGAGAGTAGCAGAAAAAGTCAAGCTTGAAGACATAATGCCAGTTGGAGAGAAAGCCCCTACTTCTACAAAACAAAAAAAAGAAAACAAAAAAGTAGAAAAAAAAGTTCCGCAAAAAAAGAGTAATCCTGTTGAAAAAAAAGAGCAAGTAAAACAGGAAAAAAAACCTGTCCCTCCAAGTAAAACAGAGAAAAAAGCGCCTGAAGAGACTATTATAGTTCAGAGCAAAAAAGATAAAGCTTTTTATGTAGGTTTAGCAGCAGGTTACTCTCTTGTAGAGGTGCAACAGAGTGGCTTAGCATTTGAACTTGAAGATTCTGGTTTTAACATCAGCCCTGAGATAGGATACTACTTTAATAATAATATTTTTGTATCCCTCAACTATCAATTCACTGACTTAGAAAATGTAACGCTGAATACTGCTTTTGCTACACTCAATTATCAACTTGATGAGTTCTATTCTATCTCTCCATTTATAGGAGCAATAATAGGATACAGTCAAAGAAGTTGGGAGAAAATTCCTGTCGCTTCCTCAGGAGATATTGATACCGTTTCATCTTTAGTAGGTGGTCTACAGCTTGGTAGTGATATATCACTATCTAAGAGTCTCTCTTTGTATCTCTACTATAGATATTTAATGATGGATACAACTACAAATATATATGATATTGCGGGAGAGAGCAAGATTGAGTATGGTAATGAGCAAGACTTAAATATCGGAATAAAATATAACTTTTAAAATCTCTTTCTTTTTAAGTCCTTGTAAGGCTTCAATAACTTCATCTAAGTTATCAAGTGGAATATGAACTTTCCATTAGAATTTACAAAAGGTCTTTTGCGACGGACATTAATACTATTCGTGATGGTATTTCTAGAATTGCGGAGTTTGTAAAAGAACTTTAAACCTACCGTAACCATATAGTTGTACTCCGGGAACATCCCTGATATATAGCTCTACTATAATCCCTAAAAATTTTATATTTAGGAGTTATAAATGAATTTCTCTACAAGAAGAGAGTTTTTAAAAGTTTCTGCACTCAGTGCATGTGCCTTATTGATTTCAACAGGTTTAAGTGGATGTGGAGGAAGTGATGATGACGCGGATGACACAACTACTCCTGCCGCTTTTAATCACGGTATTGCATCAGGAGACCCTCTCTCAGACAAAGTAATCATCTGGACAAGAGTTACAACAACCGCCCCTACTATCAATGTAAACTACGAAGTAGCTACAGATGAAGCCTTTGCAGATATTATCCACAACGGTATATATACAACAGATGCAACAAAAGACTATACAGTAAAAATTGATATTCAAAACTTATTTGATGGTACAACTTATTATTACAGATTTTCTTCTAAGGGAACAACTTCAGATATAGGAAAAATGAAAACACTTGCTGTAGGTTCACTTGACACACTTAAAATGGCAGTTTTTTCTTGTGCAAACTATCCAAATGGTTACTTCAATCCTTACACAGAAGCTTCAAAACTTGATGACTTAGATGTAACACTTCATCTAGGAGATTACATTTACGAGTATGGTTTATATGAAGATGACGACTTTGATGCAAAAGTACCTGCATATGCGACTAAGAATGCAGCAGCAATAGATCGCCTTTTCCCTGATAACAATAACAAAGAGTGTATAGCTCTTGATGATTATAGAAGAAGGTATGCTCTTTACCACACAGATAAAGGTCTTCAAGCTATACACAAAGCTGCTCCAATGATTCCTGTATGGGATGACCATGAAGTTGCAAATGATACATATAAAGATAATGCACAGAATCACGATGATACAGAAGGCGACTACCAGACAAGAGTTGAAGCTGCACTTCAAGCCTATTTTGAGTGGATACCGATTAGACCTATTACAAATAAAAAAGAGATTTTTAGAACTTTTGACTTTGGTGATTTAGTATCTTTAAATATGCTTGAGACTAGAGTATTTGGAAGAGATAAACAGCTTGAATATGGTGACTATTTTACTGCAAATGGAGATTTCCTTGCAGCTAATTTTCAAGCAGCTGTAGGTGACGAAAATAGAACAATGCTTGGAGACAAACAGCTCCTGTGGCTAAAAGAAGCTATAGCATCATCAACTTCTACTTGGCATGTTCTAGGGCAACAAGTAATTATGGGTCGAATGAACTTACCAGCTGAGATTTTAATATCTATGGGAAAAATAGGAAATGCTGCTGCATACGGAACAACTGAAGAAGCTGTACTTGCTGAGATAAATACTGCACTTACTGAAGTAGCTACAATAAAAACTAGAATTTTAAATAATGATACAACTGTAACTGATGCTGAGAAACTTAGAGTGAGTACAGTCCTACCTTACAATCTTGATGCTTGGGATGGATACTTTGTTGAAAGAGAGACTATTTTTGGTACTGCAAAAGCATATGATAAAAACCTTGTTGTATTAGCAGGTGATACCCATAACTCATGGGCAAACAACTTAAAAGACATGGGTGGAGATAGTGTTGGTGTAGAGTTCGCAACAACATCGGTATCGTCTCCAGGTATGGAGGAGTACTTAAGTCTAGCAGATGACAATGCAGCAGCACAGTTAGAAGGTGCTCTCTCACTTTTAGTAGATGATTTAAAATATACAAATCTTAGCAACAGAGGTTTTATGGAAGTTGTCTATACAAAAACAGAAGTTACAACAAACTGGCACTATGTACAGAGTAATGAGAGTGAAACATATAGTGTAAACAGCCTTAGAGCAAAAAGTTTGCAGTGTAAATTAAATACGAAGAATTTAGAAGCTGTAAATATATAAGAGTAAAACATATGCCTTTACATTGGCATATGTTATAAAAAATCTATTTTAAAGCTTGCAATGCTTCGATAACTTCATCTAAATTATCTAGTGGAATATGAACTTTCCATTCAGGTTCATTAGCGTTGCCAACCAGAGAGATTCCTACACTTGCAACAGAAGTACTCTCTTTACCATATGGCTCATCAATTTTAGCTACTGAAATAACACCTTTTTTTGTTCCACTTAATGCAATTATTTTTGACATAATTCATTCCTTTGTTATGATTTTAATAGTCTAGCGATTTTACCCTGAAGTTTAAGCCACTGCTTATGTCCCATCAAAGGAAAACCGGCAAAAGTTAAGCCACTCTCTTTAATACTTTTAGTAACACCACTTCTTGCAGCAAACGTGTTAAAGGGTGCTATCTCTAAGTGTCCGGCTACACCTGACTGAGCCCCCATCACTGTATTTCTTCCCATTTTAGAAGAACCTGCAAAACCACTTTGGGCTACTAAGACAGAGTACTCACCAACTTCACAATTGTGTCCAACTTGAACAAGATTATCTATTCGAACACCTTTTTTTATAAGGGTAGTTCCAAATACAGCTCTGTCAATTGCGACAGAACTTCCAGTCTCAACATCATCTTCTAAAACTACATTACCATTTTGATAAATCTTTTTATGTTCACCAATCTTAGAGGTAGCAAAACCAAATCCATCACTACCAATAGTCGTGTTAGCATGGATTCTACAATCATTTCCAAGCACACAGTCTCGATAAATAGTTACATTAGGGTAGAGAATAGTATTATCTCCAATCACAGTCTCTGCACCAATATAGACATGTGCCATAATAGTACAATTTTTACCAATTTTAGCACCATTTGCAATCTCTGCTTTGTCTGAAATCACACTCCCTTGACCAATTACTGGAGCAGGTAAACTACTATCTTCTATAGGAGGGGCAAAATGCTTTGAAAGAGTTGCTACTTCCCAGTAAGGGGTATCAACAACGAGAGCGACACAAGATGATGGAACATTCTCTTTGATTGCTTCATCAACTAAAATAGCTCCAGCATTTGAGTTTTGTATATCTTTTACATATTTAGAATTTGACACAAATGAGATCTCATTTTGAGTCGCATCTTTTAAAGTGTTGATACCTGTAATCTCAATATCTATACCACTAAACTCCGCTCCAACTATTTTAGCTATATCTTGGAGTCGCATTCTATTATCTCTCTAGTGCTACTGCACCACTTCTTACAATCTCTTTTGGATTATATCTCTTAATAGCTTCTAAGAAGTGACTTACACGCTTTGGCTCATCTGCAACCATAGCTATAATAACATTCTCCCCAGAGTTAACAATTTTACCATTGTATGCTTCACAAATTGTATTAATGTCACTAATATTTTCACTAATAGGAAACTTAATAAGTGCCATCTCTTTTTCTACTAAATCTGCATGTTCATAAACACGAAGAACAGGTATAAGTTTATGAAGCTGTTTCGTAATCTGCTCAATTACACGAATAGAACCAGATGTTACAATCGTTAAACGAGAGTACTTGCTATCTGGGATAGGAGCAACTGTTAAAGAGGTGATATTATAGCCACGTCCAGAGAAAAGATTAGTGATACGAGATAAAACACTCGCTTCATTGACAACGATAACTGAAACTACTCTTCTTTCACTATTCTCAGTCATTATTTTCTCTCCTTTTTCTCTAATAACATCATGTTAAACAGACTACCGCCTGCTGGTACCATAGGCATAACATTTTCAAATCTCTCAACGACTACTTCTATAAACGCAACAACATTCTTCTCAACAGCATCTTTAAGTGCTGCATCAAACTCTTCTTTTGTTTTTACTCTATACCCTACTCCACCAAAAGCTTCAGAGAGTTTTACAAAATCTGGTTGAACAGATAGGTCTGTCTCAGAGTGGCGTTTGTCATAGAAAAGTGTCTGCCATTGACGAACCATACCAAGGAAATTGTTATTAAGTATAATATTAATAACTGGTATCTTCTTCTCAACTGCAGTCATCAACTCTTGAACATTCATAAGTATAGAGCCATCGCCTGTAAAGTTGATAGAAGTTTTATCAGGACATGCTGCCTTAACACCTATTGCCGCAGGGAAACCAAAGCCCATTGTCCCAAGTCCACCAGATGTAATCCACTGGTTAGGACGAGAAAATGGATAAAACTGTGCAGACCACATTTGATGTTGTCCAACATCTGTAGAGATATTTGCACTATCACCAAGAAGTTCACCAACGCGTTTTATAACCCATTGAGGTTTAAGTCTCTGTGTATCTTCATGAAAAGTTAAAGGATGAAGCTCAGCAAAGTTATTAATAGTCTCTCTCCATGACTCATAATTTTCACTATGTATCTTGTCAGACTGCTCAAGCATATCAATTACAACATTTTTAATATCACCAACGATTGGGTAATCTGCATTCACAAGTTTTGAAATAGACGCGGGGTCAATATCTACATGGATAACACCAGCATTTTTAGCAAACTCTGAGAGCTTACCCGTTACACGGTCATCAAATCTAGCTCCAAGCCCAATAACTAAATCAGTCTCACTCATAGCCATATTTGCAGCATAAGAACCGTGCATACCAAGCATATCAACAAGTAAGTCATCATCATGCGAGAGTACACCTCTCGCCATTAAAGTCTCAACTGCAGGAATTCCAGTTTTATGAACTAACTCTCTTACTTCATAGGCTGCTTTTGCATTAATAATACCACCACCAAGATAGAAGAGTGGACGCTTAGCTTTTGCTATTGCTTCCATAGCTTTTTTAATTTGACGAGGATTCCCTTTTACATGCGGTTTATATGTCTCTAGCTCTAGCGCAACATCATAATCAAATTCAGCTATTTGCGCGGTAACATCTTTAGGAATATCAACATGAACTGGACCTGGACGACCAGAACGCGCTATATAAAATGCTTCTTTGAGTACACGAGGTAAATCTGCCGCATCTGTTACAAGATAGTTATGCTTCGTACATGGACGAGAGATACCAATAGCATCTATCTCTTGAAAACCATCTGTACCAATAAGGCTCATAGGAACTTGACCTGAGACAACAACTAAAGGAACTGAATCCATATATGCATCTGCTAAACCAGTGACTGCATTTGTAAAACCGGGTCCAGATGTAATCATCGCTACACCTACTTTTCCACTCGCTTTTGCATAACCTTCTGCCGCATGTATAGATGCTTGCTCGTGACGATTTAAAATATGCTGAAATCCATCTTGTTTGTATATCTCATCGTATACATTCATTATCGCTCCACCAGGGTAACCAAATACTGTATCAACACCCTCTGCAATAAATGCTTCTATGACCATCTGTGCACCACTAATTTGCATGATAAGTCTCCTCTATAAAAATTAAAATTTTAAAAATTCTGTGATTGTACCCAAGAGGAGCTATATTTGAGGTTAAGAGGGGATGTAATTTTCAAGTTGAAAACTAATCTAAGATTGAATCTTCAATCATTGAGGGTCTCCACATCGTGATTGATCCCTGAGTAAGGTGGTCTAAAGTTAATTTTGAATTAGGGTAGTATAGCTTAAATTGTTTATAAAAATTCTCAATTTGGTCTTGCAAACCGAAGGATAACATATACTTTTTTATACCACTTTCAAGAGCAGATTGAGGCATTTTAGCATTCATTGCATCTTCTAATTGAACCATATAACATAATCCAAAAACTGTAGCAAAAGAGGTGTATTTTGAATTGATTTTTATATAAGGAGATAAAGATTTCTTCACTCCGATAATATCTCCATCTACGGCATGCGCATTTGCTTCATTCAAAGCTCCATTCCACTGGAGTTGCAAAGTTTTCCCATCTTCTGTTTCTTGTAAAACATGAAAACGGTCTAGCAAACTATAGGCTGCTACTATATCTTCCTCTTCAATAGCATTAAAAAACTTTTGTCTAGACTCTATAGCTAGTATTAATTCTCTCACTTCTTGAGTAAAATCAGTAAACTCTTCTAAGACTCTTAACAATTTAATAGCGGAATGAGTATCTCCCTCTTCTATGAGTTTTTGAGATTTAATATAGAGAGTATCAGCATATTTCATAAGATTTTCATAATCTTTAAACTCTCTTAGAAACGGATTAAGTTTTATCAGTTCAAAGGCCACCCTAAAATCTTTTTGACCTATAGATACTCTAAAACGCTTATAGACTTCACCCTGTGTTAAAAGATCTTTAATAAGTAATGTTTTTTCACTTATTCCTCTATAAGGAGCGAGTATTTCCTTTGCCTTCTCTTCTCCTTTTGGATCTAATGCATAACCCTGAGCCAGTTCAAAAACTTTTTTCCAGTTTGTCTCAAGAGCTCTATATATACTTGAGTCCTTATACATGGGATGTGTATTTGCCAACCCGTAAGCAAGTGTTAATTTACCCTGCTTTGCAAACATGGAAAATTTACCAAACTCCTCATATTCAAGCATAACTTTTCGTATCATTGTATGTTTAGCAGGTATATTTTTAAAATGCTTAAAAAGTCCAGTTGCTTTTTTTTCATCACCTTTTTCTAAGGCTATCTTCGCTTTTTCGAGGGTTGTCTCCCATAAGTTTACAACTAAATTACAAACTTTAGTGTATTTTAAAATGGGATTTTTATCAGACTCTTCTTGAATGGATTCAAAATCCTTTACCTTAAGCAAGTCTTGAAACTTCTCTTCACCCTCATAAATATTATACGAGAGGATAGTTCCCTCCTCTGTTCCAATAATCAAGTGGTTGTTGTTCTTGTTAAATTCTAATGCTGTAATCATAGAGTGCAGTTTAATATACTTTTTTGATAATAGTTCATAGGTGTTTAAGTCGTAAAGTATCACATAGCCTAGTTCTGTTCCAATAAACAAGAACTCATCATTGTCACTTGTTGTGAGTTGTGTTACAACATCATGAATAGTATCAAACCTATGAATTACTTTTCCACTATAGACATTCCAAACAATCGCCATCGAGTCCTTGCCAATACTCAGTAGTCTATTGTTCTGTAAAAATTTTACTTTCATTACAGGTGACTTGTGCCCAATAAGTTTAAATTTCGGTGTCATAGTCGCAAGGTTATAGAGTGATATTTTTTTGTCAAAACTAGCTGTTGCAACCCAATTCGAATTTTGACTAAAAGCTATATCGTTAATGGTGTCTATATGAAAAGGAAGCGTAAATACAAGTTTTCCACTTTTAAGCTCAAAGGCATATATTTTCCCATCATCTCCACAAGAAAACATATACCTACTTAAAGGATCAATCCCAACACAAGAGACCTCTCCATGATGTTTTTGCACCTCAGTAATAATCTCTTTTGTATTTGCATCGTATAGCCTTGCTTCTTTGCAGTCAGGACTGACACTCACAAAATATTTAGTATCATTACTAAAGGCAACCATACTCTGTCTATATCTTTTGTGGCGAACCTTCACTTTATAACCATTGATAAGTGTGATTTCATTTGGGTTGAAAAATCTTACAGTAGTTTGAGAGTCTACAACAACAAGAGAGTTATTGTTTAATATTTTTAACAAAATTACTGGTTCTTTTATATTTTTGCTATCAATAACTTCCATAGTGTTCTTAATCCCTTAAATATCCCTCAGATTTTAATGCTGTGCGAATTTCAGCTTGATGCTCATCACCTTTTGTCTCCATGTGTACTGTAACGTTTGCATCACCATAATCAAGAGAGATAGAAGTTCTATCATACGCTATATGAACAATATTAGCATTTAATTCCTGGAGTATCTCTGTAAAACGCATCAAAGAGCCTGGTTTATCGATGAGTGTAACTGTTACTTTCATTTTACGACCAGACTTTAGAAGACCTTTTTCTATAATGACAGATAAAAGAGTTACATCCATATTTCCACCACTGAGAACTACAGCTACTTTTTTTCCTTCTAAGTGATTAAGCTTTTTATGCAACATCGCTGCTACACCTACAGAACCAGCGCCTTCAACAACAAGTTTTTGCTTCTCTAAGAGAAATAAAATTGCACTTGCTATCTCTTCATCATCAACACTAATAATTCTATCTACAGACTCTAAGGCATGTCCTAGCGTAACAGTAGAGGTATCACGAACAGCAATACCATCAGCGATAGTTCTAACACTTGTACTATCTACAGCTTTTTTAAGCTCAAAAGAGTTCTTAAATGCAGGTGCACCGCAAGCACTCACTCCAATAACTTCAATGTCTGGGTTTATAGATTTAAAAGCGCTTGCCATACCAGCAATCAATCCACCGCCACCAACAGGAATTAAGACTGCATCTAAGGCATCACACTTATCTAAAATATCAAGAGCAACTGTACCTTGACCTGCGATAACCTCTTCATCTTCAAAAGGATGTACAAAAGTTAGAGAGTGCTTCTTTGCATAATCAGTTGCATAGGCATACGCCTCATCATAATTACTTCCAGCAAGGATTACTTCTGCACCATAATGCTTCACCCCATTGACTTTTGTAAGAGGTGTCGATTCAGGCATAACAATCACAGCTTTACTATCAAACTTTGCAGCCGAGAGAGCAACTCCCTGAGCATGATTTCCTGCACTTGCAGCAATTACACCACAGGCTCTTTGCGCATCACTTAAAGAAGCTATTTTATTATACGCTCCACGTATTTTAAAGGCACCTGTAACCTGTAAATTCTCTTTTTTTAAATAGACATCACAAGATGCTATCTCACTTAAATAAGGAGCATAAGAGAAAGGAGTATCGACTACAATATCTTTTATGCGTTCTTTAGCTTCGTAAATTTTTTTTATATCTAACAATAAATTACCTTTTTATAAAGAACGATGTTCTACCATACTACAAAAGTTTTGAACTACTTTCATTCCGGCATCTTCTGCTTTTTTTGCAGCAGCATTATTAACAATACCCTTTTGAGCCCAGAATACTTTTACATTTCCTTTTTCTATACAAGCATCAACTATAGGATTAAGCGCAGCTGGTTTTCTAAAAATATTTACCATATCCACATCAAAAGGTATTTCTAGTAAAGAGCGGTAGACTTTTTCACCTAAAATAGTCTCTTCTTTTGGGTAAACTGGGATAATGGTATAGCCATTTTCTTGTAAATATTTAGCAACCCTATGGCTATCTTTACTTGTATCAGGAGAGAGTCCTAAAACTGCAATAGTTTGTACTGAATCAAATATATCTTTTATCTCATCTTTATTGGAGTTAACACTCGGAAATTCACATTCCATAATAGAAACCTTTTCATATAATCGTTAATTTTAGATGATTATATCAAAAAATCATAAAGTTATCTATATTTACTTCTCTAGGAAATTGATTATCTTCCATTCACCGTCCAATGTTTCGACGATTGCACTACAACTTTCGACCCAATCACCACAGTTTAAATATTGTACTCCATCGATATCTCTCATCTCAGCCTTATGAATGTGTCCACATATCACGCCATTATAGTTATTTCTTTTTGCATGGGTCGCTAAAATTTCTTCATAGTCTGATATGAATGAAACAGAACTCTTTATACTGTCTTTTGCATACTTAGAAAGAGACCAGTATTTTTTAACACCAAATATACGTCTAGCTAAATTTACAGTACCATTTAAATGAAGTAGTAAATCATAGCCATAATCACCTAATACAGCTAACCACTTTTTAGTCATAGTGATAGAATCAAAAAAATCCCCATGCGTTACTAAAAACTTTCTCTTATTTAAATCTTCATAAACTAGTTCATTCTCTATTTTTAATCTATCCCCTAATATTATTGGAAGAAAAGGTCTTAAAAATTCATCATGATTACCTGCGATAAAGTATACATTTGTATTTTTTCTCGCTTTACGAAGAATTTTCTGAATAACATCAGAGTGTGATTGATTCCATACAAACTTACGTTTAATAGCCCAACCATCAATTATATCACCTACTAAATAGAGATTTTCAGAGTCATACTCTTTAATAAAGTTAAGTAAATGTTCTGCTTTTGAGAATTTCGTGCCTAAGTGGATATCGGAGATAAATATAGATCTTACTTGTATAGGTTCATCCATCGTTTAAAAACAACCTTTAATTATTTTTGAACGATTATATTCCTGTTTGATTACAATTTGGAAGCAAAGTTATACTCTGTTTTTATGCAGCTATTATAATCCTAACTGATAGAGTTTTTTTCTCTCACTTGAACCAGCAATATTTAACTGTTTTCTATATTTTGCAATAGTACGTCGAACCATTTTTACTTTGAACTTCTCTTGAATTAAATCCAGTAGTTTCATATCACTCAGTGGTTTTTCGCGGCTCTCCTGTTTTACAAGTCCAATTAAAAACTCTTTTATAGCTGCGTTTGAGACATCTTCATCTATTGCTGTAGTGAAGAACTCTTTCATTGCAAGCACACCTCTATCACAAGCTATATATTTGTTAGCAATTGCACGTGATATCGTAGAGGGGTTATGTCCAAACTCATCGGCTAAAGTTTTGAGTGTGAGTGGCATAATTTGTCCACCCATGAAAAACTCATACTGGTATTCAACTATCATTAGTCCAACTTTATAGAGTGTGGCTTTGCGCATATCAAGAGCATCAACAAGAGACTTTGCTTCTTTGATTTTTTGAGAGATAAACTCATGTTCTACACCATAGTTAGTATCTATGTTTATCGTTGGATAGTAGGCGTTGTTAAGTTTTACTTCTATCTGCTCATCTTCACTAAAATATATCATCAAGTCTGGAACGATTTGGGCTGACTCCTCTTGATACTCGATTGCAGGAGGATTTCTAAAAGTGGCTATTGTTTTCATAACCTCACTAAAATAGTCCCGATTAGAGTAACTATGCATCTCTTGGAGATTATGTATCAACTCTAAGGCTAAAGGATAGGCTGCATCACTTATCTCTGAACTATCAAGTTGAAAAAGAAAAGACTCTGCCAAGTTCTTGGCACCTATTCCAACAGGATCTATATGTACAAAACGTAGCCTTATTTTTTCAAAAGATTCAACACTTATGCCATTTTTTTCACAGAACTCTTCATTAACACCTTCATAGTATCCATTCTCATCAAGGTTTGCAACTACAAACTGTGCTATCTCCTGAGATATTGGAGTTGGAAAGAGTGGTGCTTCAAGCTGTTCATCTAAGATGTCATGAAGCGTTCTTTTTTGAATTGTAAGTGCTTCTATCTGCTCTGTTCTTGAGTTGCTAACAGCTCCTGAAATTACCTTTTTAGGTATCTTTTTTTCAAAATCCTCTTCATAACCAGACTCTATCTCTACAACAGGATTTGACTCAACAAAAGGTGCCATTGCTTCACCCAAATCACTCAAACTTGAGTGCAAAATTGGAAGCCAATTACGGAGTGTATTTGATAGTTTATGTTTAGTCTCTACACTCTGTGTTTGTCTTAATGCACCCATATTTATTCAGCTCTTAAAGCTTAAAATCCTCACCTAAGTAATGCGTACGGACATCTGCATTTTCTCCAATCTCAGCACTTGTTCCACTCGCTAAAAGTGAACCGGATTTAATGACATACGCTCTATCACATACATCTAAAGTTTCACGAACATTATGGTCTGTAATGAGCACACCAATATCGTAGGACACTAACTGATGAATTACCTTTTGTATATCCATAACTGCGATGGGATCAACCCCCGCAAAAGGCTCATCTAGAAGTAAAAACTTTGGTTTGTTTACTAGTGCACGTGCAATCTCAACACGACGACGTTCACCACCGCTCAGACTAATACCCTTACGGTACCGAATAGGCTCAATATTAAACATATCAAGTAGCTCAAGGATTCTATCCTCTTGCGCTTTTTTATCTTTTATCCCAACTTGAGCAGCTACCATTAAGTTATCTTCAACACTTAAATCTTTAAATATAGAGGCTTCTTGTGGTAGATACCCTATCCCTTTTAAAGCACGTTCATGAAGAGGCATTTTTGATATATTTTCACTATCAAAGAAAACCTCACCACCACTAGCCTCGACAAGTCCACATATCATGTAAAATGTAGTTGTCTTTCCCGCACCATTTGGTCCAAGGAGTCCTACTACTTCACCGCTTGAAACCTCAAGACTCATTCCTTTTACTATCTCTAAATCTTTTATTTTTTTCTGCAGATTCTCTGCTTTTAAAGTATGCATACTGTGTACTCTCTTGTCTCATCTGAAATTTTTTCTATATCTATTCTCATTGTATCTATCCAAGCAGTTTTTAAAATTTTTTCCAATTTCTCATCACCCCACTCTACAAAATGCAGACCCTTTTTATCTAACTCTTCTAACATTCCCAAAGATATAAAATGCTCTATACCATGGTTGTAAATATCATAATGAAATATACTATCTCCATAGCACTGCTGCAGTGAAAAAGTGGGAGAAGTAACATCCTCTTCGTAACCTAATTCTTTTGCTATTGCTTTAACAAAAGTAGTTTTTCCAGCAGCCAAATCACCTTTTAAAATGACAACTCCATTGGGGAACTCACGAATCACATCTTGCACTAAAGTATTGAGTTCATCTAACTTTAAAGTGTACTTTTTCATAGTTTATTTGAGATCTCTACTATCTGTTTTAATTTTTTTTGTGCTCTTGAGTTTCGTATTGCTTCTCTGGCCATCTCTAGACCATCCTGCATATCACGAGCCATACCATCTACCATCAGTGATGCAGCTGTATTTAACAGAACAATATCTCTTTGCGCATCTGTTGCAGTAGAGTTAAATATAGCACGTAAAATATTCGCATTCTCTTTTGCATCCCCTCCAACAATAGCTTTAAGAGGCATCTTTTTTATTCCACACTGCTCAGGATCTATTTCAAACTCACGTACAATGCCATCACGTAGTTGTGAAACATACGTCACATCGCTTATACTAATCTCATCCATTCCCTCTGCAGAGCTTACAACCATAGTTGAAGTGGCACCATTAACCTTAAGCGCCTCAGCCATTTTTGGTACAAAAGCCTTATCAAAAACGCCTAACATAGACTTTGTTACTCCTGCAGGATTAGTAAGAGGACCTAAGATATTAAATATAGTCTTATCCGGTATACTTTTTCTCACAGGCATAATAAATTTCATTGCTGGGTGATGATTCTGCGCAAACATAAAAGTAAACCCAGTCTCTTCTAAAAGTTTTGCACTATTTTTTAAATTTAAATCAAGTCTCACTCCAAGTGCTTCAAACATATCTGCACTTCCGCTTTTTGATGTAACGGAACGACTTCCATGCTTTGCAACTGTTGCCCCGCACGATGCTACTAAGAGTGCTGTAGTAGAGGAGATATTAAAAGAGCCAATCTTATCACCCCCTGTTCCAACAACATCCATTGCATTTACACGTAACTCTTCTGGTATAGGCAATGCAATGGTAAATTTCCTCATAACCTCCACAGCAGCAGCAATTACACCAACACAAGTATGTTTGTCTAGAGTCAGAGCAACTAAAAACTCCCTCATTTGCGTATCACTCATCTCATGCTTAAAAAGTGATGTAAACGCTATTTTTGCTTCATCATAGTTCATGACACATCCTTTATATATTCATCTTGAAGAGATTTTGGTGTGGATTTTGCTGTAGGAATTTTTAGCACTTCATATTTTTTAGAAGTTTCAAGATAGTTAATAGTAATAATACTGCCAACTTCTACATTTTTACTAGCTTTAGCAACAGCACCGTTAATCAAGACTACTTTATTGCTTATCATATCTTGCGATATAGAGCGACGCTTGGTAATATTCACCGAGTTCAAAAATTTATCTATTCTCATTCTTTGACTTTTCAAATTTATTTTTAGTTATTGTAGGCAAATAAAACTGAAAGAAATGTAAGAAAATGAAAAAGTTGGAACATTTTTTGCGCTCAACATATTTTTTCTAAAATATATCTATTTTTGTTACTTTTCATTCTTTTCATTGTATAATACATTTAAAAGGAGTTCTCAAAATGTTTTCTTTCGTAAAAAAAGATTCTAAACTTATCAAACTTGATGCGTTACTCCCTATAGTAAGTAGAACAGACACAAAGGGTAATATCAAATATGTTAACCACTATTTCAAAGAGATTACAGGCTATACAGATGCTGAGTTAGCGGGTAGACCCCACAACATAATCAGACACCCTGATATGCCAAAAATAATCTTTACGCTTATGTGGCAAAGACTCCAAGAAGATAAAGATATACTCACTATAGTTAAAAATAAGACAAAAGGTGGTGATTACTTTTGGGTAACCACAAGCTTTAAAACTACACACAGTGATGCTACAAAACATAAAAATGGCTATATGTCAGTAGCTCATGCTGCACCCAAGAACGCAATAAAAGAGATAGAACCCCTTTATGAAAAACTTATAGAAATAGAAGAGAAAGAAGGTGAAGCAGGCTCAATTAAATATCTGCTAGACTTTTTTGATGCGAATGAAACATCTTATGATGATTATGTAAAAGATATCACTACCAAAAATGGAATTATAGACAATCTTTTTAACACTAGAACTTACTTAAAATAGTTACTGTATAGTTTATCATGCTCAATTTTTCAAATCACACCATGCTAGACATAACAACTATTTTAGAAGAAAAAACAGACAATTTAGAAGCAAAATCAATTATTGAGTTTGAAGTTTTAAACCCTGATTACTGCTCTTCTACTTACTCTGGAACTACTATTCATATCGAAAATGATATTTATATTTATAGAGCTTATAAAGCTTGGATAGATTTAGCACAAGCACTAAAGTGCCGCATGCTTACTCCAGTTGTAAACGCCTCTCATACTATTATAATTCGATATGAAAAACTCAATAGAGACGATAGTTTTCATAAATCGATTACAGATAAAGAAGAAAAATATGGCGAGACGTCTATATTTAGCCAAATATATAAAAATGAAGAGCCCTCTTTTTTAGTTCACTATAAAAAAGCCTTAGAAAATATCAAAATAAATCAGAGAGTACGTATCTTAAACCTAGGTGTCAATAGTGGTGATGAATTTGAAGTGATACAGAAGTATGCTAGTAACTTTCAAAACTTAGAGATGATAGGTATTGATTACTGCTCTTCTGCGATTAATGCAGCTAAAGAGAAGTTTAAAAAACATACAAACATCTTTTTTTTTACCCATGACATTAACGAGTTGAATGCACTTGAACTTGGGAGATTTGACCTAATAATCAGTATAGGAACACTGCAAAGTTCAAACTTAGAGTTTAATCCTCTCTTTATGTCCATTGTGCAAAACCAGCTCAAGCGTGATGGCGCGATAATATTAGGCTTTCCAAACTGTCGATGGGTAGATGGAGAGATGCTCTATGGTGCACGTGTAAAGAACTATCCCTTTAGTGAGATGGGACTCTTATATAAAGATGTTATATTTTGTAAAAAATATCTTCAACAGAAGAAGTTTCGTGTTACTATCACGGGAAAAGATTATATATTTTTAACTGCTACATCCATTAAAAAGGGAGAATAATATGGCGACAGGTATTTTTGTAATATTAGATGATATAGCGATGCTACTTGATGATGCAGCTGCTATGAGTAAGGTTGCTGCGAAAAAAACGGCTGGTATATTAGGTGATGACTTAGCCGTTAATGCACAAAAAGCTTCAGGTTTTGCTTCAAGTAGAGAGCTTCCTGTATTATGGGCAATCACGAAGGGCTCTTTTTTAAACAAGCTCATCATCCTTCCCGTTGCATTTTTACTGAGTGCTTTTGCTTCATGGAGTATTATCCCAATTTTAATGCTTGGCGGTATTTACCTTGCATACGAAGGGGCTGAAAAAGTTTTTGAATACTTTTTCCCACATGAGTCAAAAAGTACAACAGATTTTACACAAACACTCTCAAAAGAGGAGATCTTAGCGATAGAAAAATCTAAAATAAAATCCGCTATTGTTACAGACTTTATTCTCTCTATAGAGATTATTATTATGGCTTTAGGGACAGTACTTAAAGAACCTCTTTCTATTCAGATAATTGCTGTATCTGTTGTCGCTTTACTTGCCACTGTTGGGGTCTATGGTATTGTTGCTCTGCTTGTAAGAATGGATGATTTTGGTTTTAAACTTATTGAAGTTTCTAACGGCAATCATTTCATCAAAAGAGTAGGTGAAATTTTGGTTCAATCTCTTCCAAGAGTAATAAAAATACTCACTATTATTGGAACGCTTGCGATGCTACTTGTAGCAGGTGGGATTTTTGTACATAATATACATCAGTTACATGAGATACTTAATGCTCTACCAAGCCTACTGGCTGAACTCATAGTAGGAGTTATAATAGGCTCAGTAGCAGTTTTAGGACATAATCTCTGGAGTAAAATCAGGAAGCAAAGCCACTAGAGAACTTATCTTTTGCAACGACTATCTGCTTCTGCTTCTCTTTGCGTTTTGTATCTTTTTCTACAAATATCTTTTTACGAGAGAGAGGATCCATCTCAGTATAATACATAACTGCGGAGTAAGTAGAAGGTGTTGGTGTAAAGACCTGAGCTTGCTCAGGATTCATCTGCAACTCATCTCGAGTAAAACGCTTTAACTCATGCATATCTTTCTCTTCACAACCAGGATGAGCTGCTATAAGATAGTAGGTTAAGAACTGATTTTTGCCCTCTTCTTTGTTGAGTCGGTCATACATCTTCTTAAAGTCTACTAGCGTCTGCTTACCAGGTTTTCCCATTAAGTCTAGTACATGCTGTTGTGTATGTTCTGGTGCTACTTTCATCTGTCCAGATATATGATGCTTCACTAACTCTTTTAAGTAGGAGTAGCCATGCTTTTTATCTTCTGTTATAAAGTCATAACGAATACCAGAAGCAACAAATGCCTTTCGTACACCCTCAACATCTCTTATTTGACGAAGCAGGTTTATATTTCTTGAGTGGTCTATTTTCATAGTAGAACATAGGTGAGTAGAGTCAACACAGCGCTGATGGTCACAAGTACCTAGTTTTAATTTTTTATCGCACTCATAGCCATACATATTTGCTGTAGGGCCACCAACATCAGAGATAATGCCCTTATAATCTCTATATTTGTTAAAATCTTTCGCTTCAGCAAGTATGTTCTTCTCAGACCTAGGTCTAATTGTACGACCTTGATGCACACCAATAGCACAGAAGTTACACTCACCCCAGCAGCCATGATGTGTCATGATAGAGAACTTAATCGTCTCTAAACATTTTACTTTTCCCATCTTTTCATAGTAAGGGTGTTGTTCTCTTGTAAATGGCAAGTTTGAGTTTGCATCCATCTCATCTTCATTGAGATAATCACAAGGAGGATTTTGGATTAAAAAGCGCGTATCTACACTTTGACAAAGTCCTTTTGCACTGATAGGGTCATTATTATCATAAAAATCATCAAATAGGTCTATATAGCGCTCAGCAGTATCTACACACTCTTGATGTGATGGGAGTTGAATGTACTTATAATTAGGCTCTTTAGAGATATAACAGATACCACGTATGTCTCTATAATCACGACCCTCCGCTAATGCTTTTGTAAGTTGTTCTATGGCAATTTCACCCATACCATAGACCATGATGTCAGCTTTTGAATCAAAAAGAATTGGCTTTTTCATCTTATTTGACCAGTAATCATAATGACTGGTTCTTCTTAAACTTGCTTCTATACCACCAAGAACTAAAGGAGAAGTATTTTTAAAGTATCTTCTAATAAGGTTACAGTAAACACTTAGTGCTCTATCGGGGCGCTTGTTGTTTTTACCACCGGGTGTATAATCATCAGAGTTTCTAAACTTTTTTGTAGCTGTATAGTTTGAGACCATACTATCAACACTACCGCCACTCACACCCCAATACAAACGTGGTTCACCCAAACGCATTATGTCATCTGGACTTTTAATATCTGGCTGAGCAATCATACCGACTTTATAACCCATTTTCTCAAGCATACGACCGACCATAGCGACACCAATAAAAGGGGAATCTATATAGGAGTCACCACTAACAAGAATAACATCACAATAATCCCAACCTCGAGCATCCATATCTGCCCTTGTAGTAGGCAAGAAATCTTTCGCTGTAAATGTTACCGTATCACCCTTTGGCTGGTTATTTTTGCTTCTTCTGCTCAAGATAGAGTTCCTTGTCATATATAACAATAAACTTAAAACTTTTTAGTTGCTTTAAGTATTGTCTTTTTTTTTATATGTATAATAATACTCAATGAAATCAAAAGAAGAGATTATAAATGATGTACCCTTATGAAAACTTAGAAAACTTTACACTTCCAAGTTTGTTAAACCGTTCCGTAGAGCTATATGCTGAAAAAGATGCACTAGGTAAAGCGGGCGAAGAGCCTATGAAGTATTCAGAGTTAAACGCTCATGTTCAAGAGATGGTTGAACTACTCAGAAATAATGGAATATCCAAAGGTGATAAAGTTTTATTACTAAGTGAGAATATGCCAAATTGGGGTGTAGCTTACTTTGCTATCACATATTTTGGCGCCGTAGTAGTCCCTGTATTGCCAGACTTCCATCCATCTGATGTGCATCATATCATTAGACACTCAGAAGCCAAGGCGATATTTGTTTCTGATAAACATCTAGCAACTATAGAAGAGTGCTGTGACCATGGTATGAACTTTGTAGTCAAACTTGATGATTTAACGCTCATTGATGAGCTTACAAACAAAAGTTATATATCTAAACTAGCTCAAAAAATGTCTAAGTCGACAGAGCTAACAAAGCCCCAAGAAGATGATATAGCATCTCTGCTTTACACTTCTGGCACAACAGGACACTCCAAAGGCGTTATGCTCTCTCATAAAAATCTCGTTACAAATGCTCTGAGTGCCCATGTTCAACTGAGCATCTACCCTGATGATATGTTTTTATCCATTTTACCATTAGCGCATACCCTAGAGTGTACAGTTGGTTTAACTGTGCCTCTGCTCCATGGTAGTTCTATTTACTACATAGATAAAGTACCAACACCAAGTGTTTTACTCAAGGCATTTGAAGTTGTAAAGCCGACTATAATTCTGAGTGTTCCTCTTATTATTGAAAAAATCTATAAAAATAAAGTTTTACCGAAATTTACAGGCTCATTTATTATGAAAACCCTCTATGGAATACCATTTTTTAGAAAAAAACTCAACGCAGTCGCTGGTAAAAAGCTCATAGAGACTTTTGGCGGAAGACTAAGGTTTTTCGGTATCGGTGGAGCCCCTCTATCTCCATTTGTTGAGAAGTTTCTTATTGAAGCAAACTTTCCGTATATTGTTGGCTATGGTCTCACTGAAACTGCCCCACTTCTCGCTGGTTCAGTTCTTGGAGGAACAATAAAAGCTACATCTACTGGTATACCTGCTGCAGGTGTCCAACTTGCTATCAAAGATAAAAACCCAGAGACTGGCATAGGCGAGATAATCGCACAATCTCCTAGTGTTATGCTTGGTTACTATAAGGATGAACAGCAAACTGCTGAAGTGATGGAAGATGGTTGGTTTTTAACTGGAGATCTTGGCTATATAGATGAAGATGGATTTTTATTTATAAGTGGTAGAAGTAAAAATGTTATTATCGGTCCAGCAGGTGAAAATATCTATCCAGAACAGATAGAGTCCACAATTAATCAAAATGAGGCCGTTATGGACTCTTTGGTGATGGAACAAGATGGAAAACTAGTTGCCAGGATTCACTTAGACTATGAGATGATTGATAAAATGTTTAACGCAGATAACACACCAGATGCAGAAGTACATAAAAAAATAGAAAACTTACTTGAAGAGATGAGAGTAGAAGTAAACGCTCAAATATCCTCTTTTTCCAGAATGGTTAAGTTTATAGAGCAGATAGAGCCATTTGTAAAAACACCTACTAAAAAAATAAAACGCTACCTTTACAAAAGCTAACTCCAAAAAGGATTCATCATTAACTATATTAAAAAAGCACTTCACTCTGATGAATCCGTGCTTGTGCAAGCTGAACTCTCAAAAACTTTCTATAACCCACTCTTAAAACTCTATGTACTTGGTGCTGTTCTCCTTTTTATAGGTTTTGAGTATGAAATAGGCATAATCGGTGCTGTTTTAATAATACGAACCTTTTATGTACATATGCAAGAGATTAAAGAGAAAGCATCTTATCAATGTATCCTTACGCAGGAGAGACTGATTATTTTAAAAGGGCATAAGATACGGGAGGTCTTTCCTATTGAGCTTGAAGAGATTAGAACTATCTATATTAAGCCGATAAGTGAACGATTTAAAACTTTACTCGATGTAGGAACTATTGAGGTTATAACAACATCTGGTGGAAGATTTGTCATTAGAAATATTAAAGAGCCCTATCTATTTCATAGGGCTATTATTGGTGATGTCGTAAGTGCTACGCACTACTCAAACAAGATGAAGTGTAATATTAAAGGGCACCCCTAAAGTTAAAAAGTAATTACCTTAACATCTTCGCTCTGGAGAGCTTTTGTGAGCATCTCACCAGTGTGAATAAGTTCTACACCTAAGGCTTTTAACTTATCAGATACACCATAATCATCCGTACAGACAACGCAGGCGTTAAACGCGACTCCGCTATCTCTAACAGTTTTCATCTGCTCTTGAAGCTCTTTATCCTCAGCTAGAATCTGTGCCGATGGACCCCATATCATAATAGTAGCTTCATCCCAATATTTACGCTCAAGCATAACAAAGCCATAGAGTAGCACTAACTTTTTTGCTACCTCTTTTTCACCACTCGACCAAACAATAAGAAGTCTGTTTTTCATCTAAAGGCTCTACTCAGAAACTCTATAAATCAACTGACCAGCTAGTTCCATATAAACACTCTTCTTAAGCTCTTCCATTTTTGAAAAATTCTCATATTTATAATTACTGATAACTTTATCCAGACTCTCATAATCGTGTGTCTCTGATAAGAGCGCTTCCATAGCTGCTAATCTCTCAACAATACTATCAAATTCATCTTTAAGTAGATCCTGACTTAGCTGTCCAGCTATACCCCAGTATCTAGACTCTGGTGTTCCTTGAAAAATATCATCTTCATCTTCAAATAGTGCGTCAAATTTACCCATATTTATATATTTCCTTTTCTATTTAAACTGTGGTTGTACAAAAGGTATAACCTGTTTTTTTCTACTTAAAACGCCATCAAGCCAAACTTGATTGTTCTCTAGTTTTGTGTTAAATGCAGTTTCTATCTTACTTGCATCATTACTTATACATAGAAGCTGAGAACCCTCTTTCATGATATCAGTTAAAAGAACAAGTATCGTATGTAGTCCCTCTTCTTCTTTCATTTTTTTCATATCTTCAAGAATCTCTTCTTTTCTGTTATCTAGAGCTGAGATATCTACCATTTCAAGTTGATTGACACCAACCTTAGCACCATTCATCTCAAAAGCTTTATAATCTCTTGTATTTAAATTACGAGCCGATGCACCCTCTACAGCAGATTTCACTATAAACATCTCCATAGCTAATGCTTTATAATCTTCTATCCCAGCGATAGCAGCAAGCTCTTTTACAGCTTTAGTATCTACTTTTGTACAGGTTGGTGATTTAAAAATGACAGTATCACTTAAAATTGCACACATCATCATACTAGCTATATCTTTTGGAATCTCAATATTATGAGCTTTAAACATCTCATATACAACTGTATTTGAACAGCCTATAGGACGTATCCAGCACTCTAATGGAGTATCAGTAGTTAAATCACCTAGCTTATGATGATCAACAATACCAAGAATTGTAGCTTCCATTATGTCTTTTGGAGCTTGTGCCTTATCTGAGAAGTCAATAAGATAAACATTTTCACCAGCTACAGAAGTTTTAAGTTCTGGTGTTGTACCATCAAATTTATCTAAAATAAATTCTGTTTCTGCTGAGATTTCACCTTGACGAGTTGGAGTACAATCTTCCCCAAGTTGATTTTTAAGATAAGAGAGAGAGATAGCACCTACTATAGAGTCACTATCAGGACTTGTGTGCCCAAAAACGTATGTTGACATATTTAATCGCCTTTAAAAAATTTTCGTAATTATACCTATTTTTTTCAATATGCAACTAAAGAGATAGTTTAACTATTTTATTTTTAACGTACCATCAGAGAGTATTTTTAAGCTTTTTGACTCAAGTACTTCTAGTGATATTTTAAATAACTCAAATTTTGAAACAGGTTTTTTAAGGTGTCCAACAGGTCTCACACCACCCTCTTTAAAAGATATATCTTTTAATCTTACGCTTGTAAGTGTCACGACAGGTGCTCTGCTTATATTAGCAATAACTTTTGAAACAGCACTCTCATCAACACTGAGCATATCAATATCTATAAAAATCATATCCATTTTTTTATTTTTAAGCACAGCGATTGCATCTCTTGTATTGACAAATGTACTCACCTCGACAGCTGTATTTTCAAAATCCCCTACAATTGTCTCAGATACGATAGGGTCTCTATCAATTACCATTATTGAGGCACCATCAGGTCTTATTTGAGAAAAATCCACAAGAGAATCAAAAATATTATTTTCATTATTGGAGAGGAAAATTTCGACTTGATTTAAAAAGAGTGCGAATGTAGATCCACGAGATTTTCTGCTCTGCACTTGAAGTGTTGCATTTATAGAGTCTGCCATTTTTTTATTGAGTGATAATCCAAGTCCAATCCCTTGTGCACTCTCATCAATCTTTTCAAACATATCAAAAATTTTAGCTTGTTTATCCTCTTCTATTCCAACTCCACTATCTTCAACAATAAGAGAAAGATTAATAGTATTCTTTGCCTTATCGTGGCCATTAGACATAAGCCTCACTTTGACATATCCATGCTCAGTATACTTCAGAGCATTATGAATGAGGTTATCTACTATCTCTTCGACTATATTCTCATCTAACATTACTCTGTTTGGTATATCCTCATCCACATTAAGTGTAAGGTCTAATTTTTTTGCTTTTGCGAAATCTCTATATTTTGAAACCTTACTCTCTAGCAGTTCCCTAATCTCTACAGCGCTCTCTAAAGTTTCAAAGGTATTTAATTCCAATTCAGAGAGTGAGATTATTTTTTCAAACATTAATGAAAGTTTTTGAGAGGATTTATATATGTTTTTTGCAAAATCTAATAGTTTTGCATCTTTTAGATTTTTCCCTAGAGACTCTGTATTTGTTATTATTGCGTTTAAAGGTGTATGTATTTCATGTTTCACATTTGTAAGGAAATCATGTTTAGCCATATTTGCTTTTTGTGCAACAAGTTTAATATCTTCAATTTTTCTATGTTGCATCTCGAGTGAGCCCTCAAGCGATTCAAGCTTTTGGAGCTGAGAGCCTATAAAGCTAGTTTTTGTAATATCTAACTCTTCCTTACCACTAGGAGTAGAAATTTTTCTCTCAGAAAGTTCTCTATGTAAAATCGCTATATCAGATTCTAGATTTTTTATCTTTTCAGACTTATTTTTAGGTTTTGATTTTATATATACAATCATACCTAAAACTAAAAAAAATGCCTCTAAAGCACCTATTACGAGCATCTCATTCAAACTAAAAAACAAATCACATACCTTATAGATAATATTATTAACTTATTATACTAAAAATTCGTTATTCAAATATTATTTTTTGTGCAATGCTAATTCTTTTTTTAGATATTCTCCTGTATATGAACCAGTGGATTCATAAGTCTCGGCAAGCTCTTCAGGAGAGCCTTCCGCTATAATTAGCCCTCCACCAAAACCACCTTCTGGTCCCATATCTATCACCCAGTCAGCATTTTTTATCATATCGAGATTATGCTCTATTATTAAGACACTGTTACCAAGTTCTACAAAATGGTGAAGGACATTTGTTAATCTATCCACATCTGCAAAGTGTAACCCTGTAGTAGGCTCATCTAATATATAGAGTGTTTTGCCTGTATCTTTACGGCTTAACTCTTTACTTAGCTTAATTCTCTGCGCTTCTCCGCCTGAAAGAGTTACCGCATTTTGACCAAGTGTGATATACCCAAGACCAACATCAACAAGTGTTTTCATCTTTTGATGTATTTTAGGAATAGGCTTAAAGAATTCAAAAGCTTCATCAACACTCATCGCTAAAACATCCGCTATTGTTTTTCCTTTATAGAAGACCTCTAGTGTCTGCTGATTATACCTCTGTCCATGACAAGACTCACAACTCACCATGATATCTGGAAGGAAATGCATCTCTATTTTATTTTCACCCTCACCTTGACACTTCTCACACCTTCCACCTTTAACATTGAAAGAGAAACGGGATGAAGTATACCCACGTATTTTAGACTCTTTTGTCTCTGCAAAAAGATTTCTAATCTCATCCATTACTCCAGTATAGGTTGCCGGGTTTGAGCGAGGGGTTCTTCCAATTGGGCTTTGGTCCAAATAGATAACCTTATCTACATGCTCAAGTCCTGTGATTTCTACACCAGCAACCTTGTTTACTTTTCTTGCGTGATTAAGAAGTTCCCGGGCTGTTGGAAGTAATGTTTGAAGCATAAGGGAACTCTTACCACTTCCACTCACACCTGTTATACAGACAAAGTTATTAAGAGGAATTTTGGCATTAAGGTTTTTAATATTATTTAATTTTACATTTTTTATCTCTATATATTTCTCTTGTGCTCGTCTATAAAAGTACTCTATCTTTTTCCGTCCATATAGATAATCAGCAGTTAGGGTTTTTGCTTTTTTGAGTTTATCTAATGTGCCACTAAATACAACCTCTCCACCAAATTTTCCAGCACCACTCCCAATATCTACTATATAGTCTGCGTTTTCTATAGTCTCTTTATCGTGTTCAACCACAATAACAGAGTTACCTTTTTCTTGTAGACTCCTGAGTGTTCTTATAAGTTTTTTTGTATCTCTTTCATGTAGACCAATACTTGGTTCATCGAGTACATACATAACGCCAGTAAGACCACTCCCAATCTGAGAAGCGATACGAATTCTTTGTGCCTCACCACCACTAATGGTTCTTGCATCACGTCCTAGAGTTATATACCCTAAACCAACATCGTATAAAAAATATAAACGCTCTCGTATCTCATTTAAAATTGGAGCTGATATTTGAGTCTCTTGCTCATCAAAAGATGCAAAGTTACTTCTCTCCTCAAACCACTCATATGTTTTCGCTATGGGCATATCTAAAAGTTCTGATATCCCCTTTTCTCCTACTCTAACTGCCAAAGACTCGCGTTTAAGTCTATGCGAATCACAGATATTACATACCTTCTCACTCATATAGTCTGCAAGCTCTTTTTCATCTTTTAGCATATCGTAGGCGATTCTTATGATTCCTGGGAAAACTCTCTTAACCTCATGCTTTTTCCATAAAAAAGTCACTTCATCTAAATTTCCATGGAGTATCGCTTTTTGCTTATATGTTTCTAACTCTGAATATGGCACTGTAATGTCTATATCGTTTGCAGCACAAAAGCCTTTTAAAAATGTAAAGTAGTAGCCTTTATTAAAACCATAAACAATTTTTACAGCACCTTTTTCTACACTCAGGTCTTGGTCGATTATCTTATCTTGATCAAGTGCATAGCGTAGACCAAGACCATCACATTCAGGACAAGCCCCCTTTGGAGAATTAAATGAAAAAGAGAGTGGCTCTAGTGGATCAAAACTTATCTTACAATCAAAGCAGGCATTGTGCTCTGAATAGTGCATATGTGGCTTACAATCGAGCTCTTCATGGTTCAGGATATCTATCTCTAGCTCACCATAAGACTCTTTAAGTGCTTTTTCTACATCAGCTGCAATTCTCTCTTTATTTTCAGCTTTTACAACTACCCTATCAATAACCACTTTAATTGTATGCTTTTTAGTTTTACTCAGCTCTATCTCTTCATCTAAACGAACCATGACACCATCTATTTGTGCACGGACATACCCTTTATGCACTAAAGACTCTATCATATCTGCATAGGCTCCTTTTTTCTCACGCACAAGAGGTGCTAGAAGTACAAGTTTTGCACCCTCTGGAAGTTTTGCCACTTCCCCTATAATATCTGATGCAGACATCTGTGAAATCTTTTTGCCACATTTATGACAGTGCTGTACGCCTACACGTGCATATAGAAGTCTTAAATAATCATATATCTCAGTAATAGTTCCTACAGTAGAACGTGGATTTTTAGAGGTCGTTTTTTGATCTATAGCGATAGCAGGAGTCAATCCCTCTATTTTATCCACATCAGGTTTACCAACACGGTCAAGAAACTGTCTTGCATAAGAGGAGAGACTCTCCATATATCTTCTTTGTCCCTCTGCATAGAGTGTATCAAAGGCAAGAGTAGACTTTCCACTACCGCTTAGACCAGTCATAACAACCAGCTCATTTTTTGGTAGTGTAAGGTTTATATCTTTTAAATTATTTTCTCTTGCGCCAGTTATTGTAATTACATCTTTTCTTTTCATCTAAACCTCTATAAAAATATTCTATATATTAAATATGTCACTATTACAAAGTAAAATGCAACTAACATTTTTCTTTGTAAACCTGAATCTACTCTATCTTTAAAGTGAATCCCAATATAGACACCAATTAATGATGCCAAACCTATAATAATGCCACTCTCATAATCGATATGTCCTAACTTTGCATGTGATATAAAACCTGCAAGAGAGGAAAATATAACAAAGAAAAGCCCTGCCGAAATTGCTTTTTTTAATGGAACATGCAAAAAACCAACTAAAATGGGAACCAGAATTATACTTCCCCCAACTCCAATAGTCATACTAACAGCACCTAATGGCAGCCCAATTGAGAAGAGTATAACTCTATTCACTTCCCTTTGATCTCTGTGCTCTTTCGTCTTAATAAAGAGTCTCAGTAGTGCAAAAATAGCAAAACTCAAAAATATCATCTCTAAAACAACGTCATCAAAACTTGAAGTTATAAAACCACTTAGAAGTGCTCCAATAAAACCACCTAAGCCAATTACAACTACCATAGGTACATCTAGTGTTCCTTTTTTGTTGTTTAAATAACTACCATAGATAGAGCTAAATACCATTTGTAAAACAGATATACCAATAGCATCTTTAGTTGCATATCCTAGCATTAGCAAAAGGGGAACTAATATCGTTCCACCACCAATCCCGAAAAAACCAGACAAGATTCCAACACTCACACCAAGCGATACTAACTCTAACATTGAGGCACCATAGAGCTCTCCTCTATAACTTTTCGCGAATTGTACTCAAATATCCCTTTATAGTTGTTGTATATAGACTTTCAATTGAGAGTTTAATATTCATTTGAGATTCGATTAAGTATAATCAATACAATTAAAGCTACCCACAAAGGCTCAATAATGCTACAGACCATCATAGAAGCTTCAGAGAACTTCTGTATACATCAAATTCGTGAACCTCACGAGATACTTGATGGGAAGATCAAAAAGAGAACACTTATTGCTTACATAGATATAAGTACACACGATGGCTTACAACATAGAGTCTATATTGCATCAGATGAAAATTTCATGCAAAGAGTCTCTAAACTCTTTTTAGAAGAGGATGAAAGTGATGAGGAAACTTTAATAGATATGACATTAGAAACTGCAAATCTCATTATAGGTAGTGCAAAAGTTATTGCTGAAGAGAGTAATGATAACCCATATACTATTAATACTCCACACTTTGAAAAAATAGATATTTTTGATTTTGAATATGACCAAGCAAAAGTCATTAAAGTAGACAATGATGAATTCATGATAGCAATCAAGGAATTAAATGACTAAGAAAAATAATTATCACCAGTTTGGTGACTCTGAAACACAATACGATCCGGAGCAGGAGTTGTCATGGATGGACTACTCTGGCATCCTAGATATGGAAGTTGAGTTTGTATCTGATTTAGGGGAGACAGAACTGAGTGTAAAAGATATACTCAAGCTTGAGAAAGGCTCTATAATTGATCTTAAAAAACCAGCCGGTGAGAGTGTTGAATCCTATGTAAATGGACGTATATTAGGCAAAGGTGAAGTTATGGTTTATGAAAAAAATCTTGCCATACGTATCAATGAGATACTCGATTCTAGTGCTGTTCTTTATCACCTATCAAAAGAGAGACTATGATTAAATATCTTCTAATTTTTCTTCTTCCACTGAGCATTCTTAATGCATCAAAAATTTTAAGTTATAATATTTACGACAGAACAGATAGAGCCGATGTAATGATTACATTTGATACACCTTATGATGGTGTTATTAAACAGAGTATAAGTAAGTCTAAAATTATTATAAAACTCAACAATGCTTCCATCGAATCATCAAAAATCAAACAAGTTTCATCAAAATTTTTACACTCAGTAACAATAACACCAATGGCAAATCAGACACAGATAGTTGCTTCTGTTCCACCATCTGTAAAATTAATTGCCTCTAAAACATCAGATGCGTATGGATTAAGACTCAGGTTTACGAATGCAGCAGCTCAAAAGAGCACAAAAAGTACTTCTAATGCAATAAATCCAAATCCTTTAGCATCGCTTCCAACTAAAAAGAGTGATGATATGTCTACTAGCTACTATATCGTTGTAACAATTTTAGTAATTGGTATTTTGATACTCTTTGTAATCAAGAAAAAAATGAGTATTAAAAATGCTCAAAACACACAGAGTCCTTGGTTGTTTCAAGAGAATGAATCAGAGAAAGAGATTCAAGTGCAAAGCGCCTCTCCAAAAACAAGTGAAAAGACAGAAAAAAATGACATATCTATACGATTTCAAAAATCATTAAATGCAGATAATAGTGTTGTAATGCTTGATTTTGCTGAGCAGAGCTATTTAGTTCTTATGGGGAAAAGCAATATACTTTTAGATAAGTTTACAGATAACAAACCAAATACACAAGAGGATTTTGAATCAATCCTACAAAATAGACATCAAGAATTAGATGATTTTTTAAGAGTTGATGCGACAAGACAAAGTAGTTCAAATGAGCCTAAAGAGGCTCTGCAAGCCTATAAAGAGAGAGCGGCTTCAATTCTCTATGAATCATAAGCAATTATGCTTTTTCAAATCTCTCTTTGAGTAATTTTTTTATTGTATTTATATTAGCCATACTCAACTCATAGCTCTTATCCATAAGTTTACTAACATGAAATACTTCTGTTACCGTAATACCGTAGGGATCTTTTTTCTCTTTACTCATTTTTCCATCATCATCAAAAGAGTATAAATAGAGGTTCTTACGAGCTTTTTGAATATAGTAAGTAACAACTATCTCATCAGAAAACTTTTTCTCCAGAGCTATGATAACCCTTTGGTTTTCTGCATACTCATCACCTGTATTTAATAACTCTTTTGCATTTTCAATGCTTAAGTATCCCACATAAAACTTATTATAAAGGTCGTGATATCTTTGAATTTTTGGATTCATTAAAAAGCCCATATCAACGATATATTTTTTATGATTTCTTAGAGTTTTTGTTATCCACGACATAGTATTGTAGTATCTAAAAGGATGAAGCTTAAGGGTATGAGCCTCAATCATCTTTTTAGAGTTCATAATCTCTTTGGGAACAATCACTTTTTTATCATTTTGATGCGATGTAATATAATCTAAAACTTCAGCTGCTGAGAACTCTTTTGTAAACCATACTTTACAAAAGTCAGGAAACTGTTTTACACCTGTTGCACCATCATTTAAAATAATTAAAGATTTAATCTCATAATTGGGAAATATAATCTCTAAGAGTGCTTTTTTCTTCCTAAGCCTACGTCTTAATTTAAGTACAGACTTTACTAGCGTCATTTCAACAAAATAGAGTTCATTGTTTTTTGTCACAAACATAGCATCAAATTCACTGATTTCACGGCTTTTTGTTCTATATACTATTTGCTCTTTTTCACTAATAGAGAGCGTATTTGGGTAAGCCTTACACTTATTTTGATGAAAACCTTTGAGTACAAACTTCGAAATATAATCGTTATCCTCTGCATACCTTAAAAGCTTTTCATAGATAAAGTTTTCAAAAACCTCACCCTCAAAAGAGCGATAAGAACTCATATAAGATGGATCTTCTTCATCCATACCTTTACGTATTAGCGACAAAAGATGTTTTGTATTATAATCATAATGTAATATATTATCTGCAATATCTTTTTTTTCTAAGTTTCTAATTGATTGAGATATCTCTAACATTAACTTACTAGCTCACTATTTTTAAAGAAGTCATTTATAACCTCTCTATACTCTTTTATTTCCGCTATGCTATTTACCTCATTTCTTAAAACTGAAGCGCCTCTATAGCCTTTAGAATATGTATGAGTATGCTTTCTAAACATAGGTACACCGTAATCACCATAGAACTCTATCATCTTATCAAAATGCTCCATTATAATTTCATGTTTGATAGCATTATCAATCTGCTCACTACCGGAACGTAACTGATGAAAAATCCATGGAGCACCAACAGCACCACGACCAATCATAACGCCATCAGAACCAGTATGTTCAAGTACCCACTTCGCTTTTTCATAGGAGTCTATATCTCCATTTGCAATTACAGGGATAGATACAGCTTTTTTTATCTCCGCAATAGCATCATAATCAACCGCCGCTTTAAACTTTCCATCACGTGTTCGACCATGAACTGCTAAAAAATCTGCCCCACTATCTTCAACCATCTTTGCTATGTCAATATGATTTTTCTTTTCAAAACCTAGTCTAATTTTTACGCTTGTTAAATTTTTATTTGAAGTCTCTTTGATTGCTTTAATGATACTGCCCATAAGAGGTAAATTTAAAAGAAGGGAACTTCCACTACCATGCCCAACAACTTTTGGAACAGGACATCCGCAGTTGAGATCAATTATATCTATACCATCTTGCTCATTAAGCACTTCAACTGCTCGTTTTGCCATATCAACTTCAGAAGCGGAAATTTGAACAGAATACGGGTCTTCAATAGGGCTTTTTTCTAACATATGCAGCGTCTTTTTTGAGCCATGAGCTAAAGCATTTGAACTTAACATCTCACTCACAGTTAAATCTGCTCCAAATTTTTTCACAACACTTCTAAAAGGAAGGTCAGTATAGCCCGCTAGTGGAGCTAATACATATATAGGATTGTCAAAAGATAAATTTTTAAGCATATAAGCTATATAAACAGCTCTATGTTAAAGTGCTTATTGCACTCTTTTAATGCTCTATAAGCCTTAAAGTTTTGGAACTCATCAGCTTGTGAGATATCAAGTATATCATTAGCAGGTGCAAGCATTTCTAAATCATACAGTGTATAAAGATAGGCATCCATTGCTTCTTCATTCTCAAGACTTAACATCTCAAATAACTTCATTCTCTGCTCTGGAATCATTCCATGAGAAACTGCCATTGAAATCTCCATATAGTCTTTCTGTTCAAGTTCTAAGGCACTCAACAAAGAGATAAGTGATTCATTGGATATTTTTATATTGTTCTCATCAGCATTGATTCTACTCAAAATCTCTAAAAGTGAACTTTTTGTTAAAAACTCTTTATACTTCTCTATAACATTAATAGAGTGTGTTTTTACAAAGTCAGTATATACTTCTTCACAGAACTCTTTAGCATACTTATCTGCATGAGAGAGTATATCTTCACTACTGATATCACCTTTTGTATATCTGTTTCTACTATTTTGAATTACTAATGGATTTGTAGCGAGTAGAGCATATGGTCTTAAATCAACAACCTCTCCATTATTAATAGAATCTACCGTTGTGATAACAGCATTGATTTTTTCATTGTCTGTTTCAGGAGGGACATCACCATTTAAAAAGAGTGTTGTTTTATCTAAAAGTTTACCAAGAAGTTTATATCGTGGCGTTTTAAAAGTATGATTACGCACTGCTTTGTTAAGATATGCGTCAACTATTGCATCAATTATTTTTTCATAATCTTTATCATACTTACGAACTTTAAAGCCACCAATCATACTATAAAAAGACATATGGAGTACACTTGCTATGTAGAGTATAATAAGAGGTACAATCACCCATATTGCAACTGATAATGATGGTAACAAAACACCAAACAACTCAATGCCAACTGTCTCTTGTGTGACATATGCATACACATACCAGCCAACCAAAGCCATAAGTATTAACGAAGCAATTGTATATCTCTTAATGTACATAATAAATCCCTTATTTAGATTTTTCTACTATTTCTCTGCAATCAATACAGTATATTGCATGTGGCTTAACTTTAAGTCTTTGAAAACCTATTTCATCTTCACACATTTCACAAACACCATAATCACCAGCAGATATTTTACCAAGAGTTACATTTATCTCTCTTAACTCTTGCTCTTGCTGTTGCACTATCGCACTCTCTACCATAGAATTGTTATTTACTGATGCGTGATCACCTTCATCATTTAACTCTAATGAATTGAGTTGATCCAACTCGTCATTTACACCCATGATATTCTTATTTATCTGTTCTCTTCTACTCTCTAATATCTCTTTAAAGTAGTTTAACTCACTAGCTTGCAATTATTCTTCCCTCACTTATGATACGGGTGGTTACTTAAGATAGAAAAACCTCTATAAATTTGCTCTAACAAGACTGCTTTAGCAATTTTATGACTCATAGTTAATTTACCTAAACTTATAACGGTGTTCCCTTTTTTTAAAAAGTCATCCTCAAAGCCATAAGCTCCACCAATAAAAAATTTAATCGACATTTTATCATTTATAAGCTTACTAAAGTCTATACTGTCTATTAATTTTCCATCAGGATGCAATATAACACAATAATCTTTAGCAATATATGGCTTTAAAGCCTTTGAATATGCCCTCTGTGACGCCTCTGGTGAAATAGTGTGTGATTTCGCTACATCTTTTGGAAAAAGTTCAATATCTTCTACTTTTGCAAAACGAGATATCATTTTTGTTAACTCTTTATAGAGTGGATCGTAAATACTTTTCTCTTTTTTAGCTATGGAGATGATATCTATTTTCATTTTTTAGACACCAATCCACTACCAATAACATGATAAGTAACACTCTTAAATATATCATCCATTTTGACACCGCCAATAACAGCTACAAAATGTTTACTTTTTGATGCGATATCATCAAGTGAATCTCCAAGTACTCCAACAATATCTTTTTTTGTACTTGTATTTCGAAACGCACCTAAACCTATATAGTTTACATCCATCTCATTCGCTTCTAAGACCTCTTTTTCATTATGGGTAGAGATTCCAAGTATCTTATCTTCTTTAATAACACTTCTAAGTATCTTGACTGCTTTAAAGATATCGTCATCAATAGCTTTTAAATCCTCTTGACCAACATGTACACCATCACAAAACTCTATAAGCTCATAAGCATCATTCACAATTAAAAAACCATCAAAGTTTTTTCTAATGTAAATCAACTGCTGCTTTATAAAGGCGATATCAGCATTTTTATTTCTATATTGGATTATTTCGGCGGAGTGATGCTTGGCTATATCTATATACTCTTCGAGCGACACACCTCTGTCATCAAGCATATCTTGATCACAAAGTGCATAGAGTCTCATATTAAACTTTTAAAAGAGTTAAAAGGTCTGCTAGAGTTTTCTTTAACTCATTTCTATTGACTATCATATCGATAGAACCTTTCTCAAGTAAAAACTCTGCTCTTTGAAAGCCATCTGGAAGTGCTGAACCGATAGTCTGTTCAATAACACGCTGTCCAGCAAAACCGATAAGAGCACCAGGCTCAGCGATTATAATATCACCAAGCGTAGCAAAAGAGGCACTCACCCCACCCATAGTAGGATCGGTTAATACTGATATATAAGGGAGATTATGTTTGCCTAACTTAGCAAGAGCAGCAGATGTTTTAGACATTTGAAGCAAAGAAAAAGTACTCTCTTGCATTCTAGCACCACCTGAAGCACTTAAAATGATTAAGCCCTCTCTGTTTTCTATAGCACGATTAACAGCTCTAACAATTTTTTCACCCTCAACAGAGCCAAGAGAACCACCCATAAATGCAAAGTCAAAAATAACCATCTGTGCAGAGACATCATTCATTTTTATAGAACCGCTTACAACAGATGATTTCCTACCAGTTTTTGCAAATCCCTCTTCTATTCTTTTTTTATAAGGTTTTTTATCTACAAATTTTAAAGGATCAACTGGTTCTAAAGTTGAATCATACTCTACAAACGAACCTTCATCTGCAAGTAGTCCTATTCTCTCTTTTACACCTATACGAAGATGAAAACCACATTTAGGACATACATAACTTTGGTTTTCTACCTCTTTATGGTACATCAACGACTGGCATGATTTACACTTAATCCAATGAGAAGAAGCTTCTGCTTTTGCTGGTGGTTTTGTTTCAAAAGTTTTAGTGAAAATATCTAATAGGTTCAAAAAAATATCCTTATATTGTATAAATAGTTATTTATTATATCAAATTAATACTAATATTAAAGAATTATGAGATTTATTTACAGAAAACAATTTACTCACAAGTATAGTGAGTAAATTATTGTGTTTTATTTTAGTAAAGAGTCAACGATGCTTCTTGCAGCTTCACGTCCATCATATGTAGCCGTAACAACTAAATCAGCACCTCTAAAACAGTCACCACCAGCATAAATACCAGATGTTGTAGTTTCATGTGTCTCTTCATCTATAATAATCCCACCCCATGAATTAGTCTCGATTCCATTCTCATGTAAGAAAGGTGGAACGACGGGATCAAATCCAAGTGACATTATAACTACATCAGCATTAACTCTAGTTTCAGAACCTTTCACTTCTTCCATACGCTGACGACCATCTTTATCTTTTGCACCTAAAGTAGTTTTAATAACTTCAACCGCTATAGCCTCACCTGATTCGTTAAGAATAATCTCCTTTGGAGATACAAGAAAAGTAAAGTCAACACCCTCTTCTACTGCGTTTTTATACTCTTTTTTAGATCCTGGCATATTTTTTTCATCACGACGATAAAGACATGTAACAGATTTAGCACCCTCACGTTTCGCAGTTCTGAGACAATCCATAGCAGTATCACCACCACCAACAACAACTACATTTAAATCTTTAAAGTCAAACTTTTTATCATAAGAGGTCTTAAATCTTTTTTTCTGAATATTTGTTAAATAATCCATAGCCGCATAAACATTTGGAGCAGTTTCCCCATTGAGTGAAGCGCTCTTAGGCTTAGTCGCACCAACACCTATAAACATAGCATCATGTTCATTTGCTATCGCTTCAAAAGTAGTATCTTTACCAACTTCACAGTTGAGCACAAGTTTCATACCAGCCTCTTCTAGGAGAGTTACACGACGTTCTACAATTTTTTTATCAAGTTTAAAATTTGGTATACCGTACGTTAAAAGACCACCGGCACGGTCAGCTTTCTCATACATTGTTACAGCTATACCTGAACGTAAAAGATATGTTGCAGCAGAGAGACCAGCAGGTCCACTCCCTATAACTGCTACTTTCTTATCAGTTGTAACACCTGGAAACTCTGGTTTATATCCAGCTTTAAATCCAGCTTCTGTAATGTGTGTCTCTACTGAACCAATAGTAATAGCACCATGACCATCATTGAGAGTACAGTCACCTTCACAGAGTCTGTCATGTGGACAAACACGACCCATAACTTCAGGAAATGGTGATGGCTCATTAGAGAGTTTAAAGGCAAACTCTAAATCTTTCTCAGCTACAGATTTTAGCCATTGCGGAATATAGTTGTGCAGTGGACACTTATTTAAACAGAATGGATCTCCACACTGAATACATCTCTCACTCTGAGAAGCCGCATCATTTTTATCAAAGACTTCATATATTTCACCAAAATCTTTTAAGCGTTCAACTACTAATCTCTTTTCTGGATTTAGTCTTTCAGTTGTTAAAAATTCTTTCATAATTAGTCTCCATTCTCTAGGTTAAGAGGTAGTTTCGTTAAGTTTTTAGGACGTATAAGCCAGAAGTTTCTCACCTCTACTCTAAAGTTATCTAGTAACTCATTCGCTTTAACACTATTAGTCTCAACAATATAATCTTTTAATAATCTTTTTAATAGGTGTCTCGCATCAGCACCTTCATCTGTATCAATTCTAATCGCTTCAACTAACTCTCGGTTAACATTTTCTACAAAACTATGATCTTCATCATAAACAAATGCAACACCACCTGTCATACCTGCACCGAAGTTGATACCTGTACGACCAAGAATAGCAACAATACCACCTGTCATATACTCACAAGCGTTATCACCTGTTCCTTCAACGATTGCAACAGCACCTGAGTTACGAACTGCAAAACGCTCACCAACAGAACCAGTAACATAGAGTTTACCACCTGTAGCACCATAAAGACATGTATTACCACCTGAAGAGAACTCTTCCCCTTCATTTTTAGAAGTAATAATGAGCTTACCACCATGCATACCTTTTGCAAGGTAGTCATTTGCAACACCCTCCAAGTAGATTGAGACACCTGGAATTAAGAAAGCACCAAGTGCTTGTCCAGCTACCCCTGAGAGGTTGATTTTAATAGTATCAGCCTTGAGCCCTTCATCACCATAATATTGCGCAATCTCACCAGAGACAAGCGCACCAAAACTTCTATGTGTATTGGCGATTTCTCTTGTAATTCTAATTGGATGATCAGGATGTTTGATAGCACTCATCGCCTCTTTAAGTACATCTTTTTCAAAGGCATTATCATCAAATGGATGATTAAACTTTTGCTGATGCGTATTCACACCATCTTCTTGATGTAAAACAGCACTAAAGTCAAACTTCTGTGCAAAAGGTTCCTCTTTTACTTTCAGTATGTCAACACGACCTATCATCTCTTCCATAGTCTTATAACCAAGTTCAGCCATAATAGAACGAACATCTTCAGCTAAAAGAGTAAAGTAGTTAATAACTTGATCAACATGCCCTTTAAAGAACTCTTCACGAAGTTTTTCGTTTTGTGTAGCAATACCAACAGAACACTTATTTACATGACAGATACGAAGCATTTTACAACCAACGATTGTTAAAACACCTGTACCAAATGCATAAGACTCAGCACCTAAAAGTGCTGCTTTTACAACGTCTAGTCCAGATTTCAGACCACCATCAGCCTGTACTTCAACAAGACCACGAAGGTTATTTGCTTTGAGGGCATTATGAGCCTCTGAAAGACCAAGTTCCCATGGATTACCAGCGAACTTAATAGAAGTAAGTGGAGCAGCACCAGTACCACCATCTCCACCAGAGATAATGATTTTATCAGCGTATGCTTTTGCAACACCTGCCGCAATAGTACCAACACCGATTGTAGAAACAAGTTTAACAGCTACACGAGCCTTTGGGTTAACCTGTTTCATATCAAAGATAAGCTGCGCTAAATCCTCTATAGAGTAGATATCATGGTGCGGAGGAGGTGAAATCAGTGTTACACCCGGCACAGTATGACGAAGTTTACCAATTAATGGCGTAACTTTGTGACCTGGAAGTTGTCCACCCTCACCCGGTTTTGCACCTTGTGCAACTTTAATCTGAATCTCTTCTGCAGAACGTAAATAAGCTGGAGTAACACCAAAACGCCCTGAGGCAACTTGTTTAATCTTAGAGACTCTTTCAGTTCCAAAACGTGCTTTATCTTCTCCACCCTCACCAGAGTTAGACTGTCCACCGATTCTATTCATAGCAATAGCAATAGTCTCATGTGCTTCAGGTGAAATAGAACCAAGACTCATAGCCGCAGAAGCAAATCTTTTAAAGATTTTTTCTTTTGATTCAACTTCAGAAATATCAATAGGTTTTCTATCAGATTTCAAGTCAAAAAAGTCACGAATAAACTTCAGTCCACGTTTATTTACTAGATCTTTTAAACTATCAAAATCCTCTTTCTTACCACTATCTGCAACTTTGTGAATTGCGTGAATAACAGCAGGTCCAAAGTCATGATGCTCCTGATTAGTATAAAATTTATAAAAACCACCAATATTGAGTGGGAAAATTTTATTAAAGCCATTCTCTTTAAATGCTTCTTTATGATACTTGCTTACTCTTTCATCTATATCTTCATAGCTAAGTCCACCAAGTGCACAGTGAGAACTTTCAAAACACTCTCCAACAATCTCTTTACTTAAACCAAGAACATCAAAAAGACCTGCATTACGATAAGAGGCAATTGTTGCAATACCCATTTTTGACATAATTTTTAAAAGACCTGCATTGATTGCGCTATGTATTGATTTTAGTGCTTCATGACAATCAATATTGAGAACTTTTGAGTTATCTATATGGTCAATAGCTGTAGCAAAAAGAAGGTTTGGATAAACAGCACTCGCACCATATCCAATAATAACTGCAGCACTGTGAGAATCAACTACTTCACCCGTAATAGCAATAATAGAGACAAGGTGACGAATTTTCTCTTGAAGTAGCATAAAATTAACTCGACCAACAACCATCGCCATTGGAATAATTTTATTGTTTATATTAAACTCATAATCATCTAAAATTACAATTCTAGTACCTTCATTTCTTACAGAATCAATCACTTTTTTTGTTAAAGCATCAAGAGCATCTTTTAAGCTCCCAGTATATGCAGTTGAAAATGTTGTATTGTGGTAATAAGCCTGATAACGTGGTGATTTTTTATCGCCAAAAGATTTTAATACATCTAACTTTTCACTCGTAACAATTGGGGAAATCGACTTGAGACGATGTGCATGAGATGGTATTTCATCTAATATATTATGAACTTCACCAAAACCAGTATTGAGACTCATGACAACTTTTTCACGAATTGGATCAATTGGTGGATTTGTCACTTGCGCAAATTTTTGTTTAAAATAGTCAGAGAATGAACGCTGTTTCGTTGAAAATGCGGCTAAAGGAGTATCATCACCCATTGAACCAACAGCCTCTTTAGAATCTTTTAACATAGGTTCTACAACTTGTTCTATTACCTCTTGCGTTATATTAAAAAATCTTTGACGTTTTATAAAATTTTCTCTATCAAATTCACATTTAGCTATATACTGCTCTTCAACATGCTCTTGGAGATAAATCATATGCTCATTCAACCACTTCATATAAGGGTTTGAACTTTTTAAATAGTTGTCAATATCTTTACTTTTGAGAATCTTACCAAACTTCAAGTCAAGTCCTAACATCTCACCAGATTGGAGACGACCTCTCTCTTTAATCTCCTCTTCTTTAATATCTACAACACCATACTCAGAAGCGATAAGAAGGTTATTATCTTTTGTGATGATATATTTTGAAGGACGAAGACCATTTCTATCAAGTACACAACCAATGTAACGACCATCAGTTACAGAGAATGCTGCTGGACCATCCCATGCCTCAAATACTGTTGAGTGGTACTCATAAAATGCACGCAGTTCCGGATCCATATGTGGCGCATTCTGCCACGCTGAAGGGATAACTGCACGAGCAGCTTTGAAGAAATCCATACCATTAACAATAAGAAATTCAAAAAAGTTATCAGCAGAAGCTGAATCTGAAGAGTTAAGTTGAAGAATTGGTAATATTCTTACTATCTCTTCATCAGTAAATACTTCACTTTTAATAGATTCAGATTTTATCTCTACGTTGATACGATTCCCTTCAACAGAGTTTATCTCACCATTATGTGCAACTGCACGGAAAGGTTGTGCTAAGCGCCACTCTGGAAGTGTATTTGTTGAAAATCTTTGGTGAAAAAGGGAGAAAGATATTTTAAATGCAGTATCTTGAAGATCTTTATAAAACTCTTTAATATGTGTAGGCATTACAAGCCCCTTATATGAAAGAACTTTTGAACTCATAGAAGCGATGTAAAAATCTCTATCTGCAATTAGTTTATGTTCTGCCTCTTTACGAGAAAGATATAAAAGTGCATCAAATCTCTTTGTAGCCATAATTGAATTAGGTGTAATAAAAAGTTGTATTATATTTGGAAGAGACTCTAAAGCCTGATTACCAAGTGCATTAGTATCTACTGGCACATCACGCGTGTAAACAACCTTTAAGTCATTGTTAATACAGATATCTTCAACTATTTGTAAATGCTCTCTATTTTTAGTAAAGACAGAAGCCACAGCAAACTGCGCAGGAAGTTCAACCCCATTCTTTTCTGCATCAGCTCGTAAAAACCCCTCTGGCATAGATAATAAAAGTCCACTACCATCCCCTGTTTTACCATCTGCTGCAACTGCACCACGGTGCATCATTCTCTCTAAAGCTGTAACTGCATCATCTAAAACTTTATGTGAAGGTCTATTTTTGATGTTGGCGACAAGACCAAAACCACAATTATCTTTGAATGATCTTAATAAATCATGATGTTCAACCATTTTTTCTCCTAAATTTGTAAATTCAATAGTAAATTTGTATCAATTTAATCTCTTTTTAAAGAAACTTAGTCTATTTAGACAAAGTGCATAAATTATACTATTTAAAGGTTTAAAGAAGCATAATAGTGCTAATATTTTTTAAAGAAAGTTAATTTTTGAGTAAATAGGAAGCAGTTGAGTGCAAGGTTACATAATAAATCTTAACAAAGTAAAAGATGAAGATTTAATAGTTACAATTTTAGCCAAGGAGAACTTAGATACCCTTTATAGGTTCTATGGGGCAAGACATGGGACTATAAATATTGGCTTCAAAATTGATTATGAAAAAGATTCCACCTCAAAATCTACAATCTCAAGACTTAAAGATGTCATCCATATAGGTTTTAAATGGATTAATGATTATAAACTCCTACGTTTGTGGCAAGACTTTCTATCACTCTTTTACAAGCACCTCAAAGATGCTGAAAATATTGGTGATTTCTATTTTGAATTAATTGATAATGCATCTCAAGAGTGGAGCAAACAAAACCCCAAACGAGTAGCCATTGAAGCATATGTCAAAATTTTAGAGCATGAGGGACGACTACACAAAGAGCTAAACTGTTTTTTATGCTCTTTACCTATAAAAGATGATATTTCACTCATACGAGCTTACCTTCCAACACACACAGAGTGTACACACACACTCAGTATAAATAGAGAAGCTCTGCATGAGTTGTTTACAAACAAATCCTCTCTATTTCTGAGTGATAAAGAGGTAGATAGACTTTGGAATGTCCTACTTGAAGGCTTGTAATGGCTCCTCTTCTAAAAAATTTATATAATGAAGAGTATTTAGACCTACTCTCTGCTCACCTTCAAGACTCTTACCCTGAGTTTGCAGTTCAAAAATTCAAATCTGAGGTATTGAATGCATCGTGGAAGAGTCTTGAACTTAAAGAGAGAATGAGGCATATATCTACAAGATTGAAACTCTTTTTACCCCAAAATTTTCAAGCCTCCATTTCAATACTCAAAGCGGTTTTTTCTAAGATGAATTTTGCATTCTCTTTAGAAAATATGATATTTCAGGACTTTGTAGAAGTTTATGGATTAAATGACTTTAAAGTATCCATCTCTGCACTCGAGCACTTCACAATTAACTCATCTTCAGAATTTGCTATCCGTAGGTTTATCCTCAAGTACCCCCAAGAGACTATGAAGCAGATGCGCTTATGGGCGCTATCGGACAACTTTCATGTGAGACGACTGGCATCTGAGGGGTGTCGTCCTAGATTACCATGGGCTATTGCACTGAGTGAATTTAAAAAAAATCCATCTCCTATTCTAGAGATACTTGAGATTTTAAAAAATGATGATACTCCTTATGTGAGAAAAAGTGTTGCAAATAATATAAACGATATATCAAAAGAGAATCCTGAGATAGTCAAAAAACTCGCTAAAGAGTGGCTAGGTAACAATAAAGAGCTAGATGCTCTTGTAAAACATGGTTGTAGAACACTTCTTAAAAGTAGTGATAAAGAGATTTTAAAACTTTTTGGTTTTTTGGAACCGACTAAGATAAGAATGAGTGACTTTATATACAGAGAAGAAACTTCCTCGCAGGATAATTTAGATTTTTCATTTACACTCTACTCAGATGAGTTTTTAGGGATGATACGAGTCGAGTATGCTCTCTATTTTTTAAGAAAAAATGGTGTGCACAATAAAAAAGTTTTTCAGATATTTAATGGAGAGTTACAAACAGAGAAAAAGTCTTTTTCAAAGAGCTACTCTTTTAAAGAGATTAGTACTAGAAAGTACTATAAAGGAGTACAGAAACTCTCTATTATAGTGAATGGTGTCGAGTTTATGCACAAAGAGTTTACCCTATCTCTATAAGTTTCTGATTATTACACAGTGCTACTTTTTAGCAACAAGAGAGGCTATTCTTACCTTTTCTCCTCTTAGATTAACATCATCTCTCTCTTCATAGTAGATAACATCAAGTCCTATGAAAGAGTGTAAAAGCTCATTTTTTCTCAGTAGGTAATCTAAGTTCATTGTCTCATGGTTATAATCGCCATGAGCAACAATAAATGTCTCAAAAACCACAACTCCACCCTCTTTTAAAGCATCTTTCATTTGGGAAACAAGACGCCTATTGAGATAGTTTGTGTTGATTATTAGATCATATTTTTTGGGCGTAATATTGTATTTATCTAAATCGGTTTCAATCTTTGTTATTGTTGCGCTTTCTTTAACTTTGCCTAGCGCATAGTCTGAGATATCAACTGCATCTACTAAAAAGCCTTTATCAGCTAAGTAGTGCGTATTTCTACCTGTTCCACAAGCTATATCGATAGCTTGGCCAACATTGACTTCATCTATATATTTTTCAAGTATATTAGAAACACTATCGGGCATAGGAAACTCTAAATATCTTTTATTCCATCTCTCTCTATCTTCAATCATGACAATCGTCCTTTATAATCTTTATATTCAAAATCTTTAACTATCTCTAAGTCACCATTTTTACGTAAAATCACCAATGAGGGTAATGCTATTCCATTGAATGTTGTATTTTTAACAAAAGTATAATGAATCTGGTCTTCAAAAATTATTTCATCTCCAATCTTTAAGGCATAATCAAAGGAGTAGTCACCCATAATATCACCAGCAAGACAGGTATTGCCACCTAAACGATATGTAAACTCTTTTTCACCTGCCTCACCACTTCCTCTAACATCAGCGCGATAAGGCATAGCTAATGTATCTGGCATATGCGCCTCCGCGGATGTGTCAAGTATAGCTACATTCATGCCATTCTCAAACACATCTAAGACAGTTGAGACCAAATATCCTGTTTCCCAGCCAACAGCTTCACCAGGCTCTAAGTAGACTTCAAGAGCATATTTTTCTCTGAAATACTTTATCAGTTGAATCAGTTTTGCAACATCATAACCCTTTTTAGTTATGTGATGTCCACCACCAAAGTTGATATATTTTAAATTTTTAAAATATTGAGAAAAATTCTTCTCAAACGCAATCAAAACCTCTTCTAGCTCATCGGCTCCCTGTTCACAAAGAGCGTGAAAATTCAGCCCATCAAGATACTCTAAAACAGATGCATCAAAATTAGCTAGAGTAGTGCCTAAACGCGAATAAAGAGCGCATGGATTATAGAGATCAGTAGGTGAAGAAGAGAGTTCAGGATTAACTCTTAGCGATATATGAATCTTTGGATTTATAGCTTTTACTACGCTCTTATATTTTAAGAGCTGAGAGGGTGAGTTAAAAACTATATGGTCAGAAATTTTTGCTATCTCTTCTACCTCAGACTCTTTAAACGCAGGAGAATAAGTGTGCACCTCTTTACCAAACTCTTCTCTAGATAAGAGTGCCTCATGTAGTCCACTAGCTGTACATCCATGAAGATACTTTGAAACTAAATCAAATGTACTCCACATTGCAAAACCCTTCAGCGCTAAAATAACTTTAGCCCCACTCTCCTTTTGAACATAATCAAGTAGTTTGAGGTTTTTCTCTAAAAGTACCTCTTCGCAGAGATAATAAGGTGTACTTAGAGCTCTTTTATCTGCCACGGTAGACCTTGTTTATTTAACTCATCCATAAAAATATCTGGGTCAAACTCTTCCATGTTAAAAACACCACTGCCACTCCATTTACCCTCAAGCATCAGTTTCGCCCCAATCATTGCAGGGACACCTGTTGTATAGGAAACAGCCTGTGACTTCACTTCCGCGTAGCACTGCTCATGGTCACTTACTTGATAGATATAAATCTTTTTAGCTTTTCCATCCTTTATACCCTCTGCGACTATTCCAATATTTGTTTTCCCTTTAGTGCGAGGTCCTAATGAGGCAGGGTCAGGAAGCAGCATCTTTAAAAACTCCATAGGCACTATCTTTTGTCCCTTATGTTCCACCTCTTTAATACCTAACATTCCAACATTCTCCAAGCACTTCATATGCGTCAGGTAACTCTCACCAAATGTCATGAAAAAACGTATACGTTTAAGACCTTTGATATGCTTCACAAGTGATTCCATCTCTTCATGGTAAAGCAGGTAGCTATCTTTTGGGCCAACTTCAGGGTAGTCCCAAACCATCTTTATCTCCATTGGTTGTGTTTCAATCCACTCACCGTTTTCCCAGTATCTCCCATTAGCAGAGACCTCACGTAGATTTATCTCAGGATTAAAGTTTGTTGCAAATGCATAGCCATGGTCACCCGCATTACAGTCAAGAATATCTATAGTATGAATCTCATCAAAGTAATGTTTTTGCGCATAAGCACAAAATACATTTGTGACTCCCGGGTCAAAGCCACTTCCTAAAAGTCCCATAATTTCAGCTTCTTTAAACTTCTCATCCCTCGCCCACTGAAGCTTGTACTCAAACTTAGCCTCATCAGGATGTTCATAGTTAGCAGTATCTAAATAGGGTGTTTTAGTTCTAATACAAGCATCCATAATAGTTAAATCTTGATATGGAAGTGCTACATTTATAACGATATCTGCATCTACTCTTTGAATCAGTTTTACTACTTCATCAGTTACATCTGCATCAACCGTTGTGATGTCTATATTTGCACAGGGAAGTTCACTTTTAATCTCTGCACATCTTCCAATGGTTCTACTTGCTAATACTATCTCTCCAAAGACATCTGCGTTTTGAACGCACTTATGCACGACAACACGACCTACTCCACCTGCACCAATTATTAAAGTTGTTTTATTCATTAAAATTTTTCTCCTAAATACAGATACACACTCTGCTCTTTATCATCTGAAACACCGTATGCTAAATAAAATGGCCCTAAAAATGTATCTGCCGCAACAAACAGAGTCCCCGATTTATGGAGGGTATCATAGTTAAACTGCTCTCCATTATCCCATGCTTGACCACTCTCTAGAGAGAAACCTGCATAAAGAGGTGCGTTTAGCGTACCAAAAAAGCCACCATCCTTCAGTTCATACGTATATTTGACTACACCGAGTAGCGCATTGTCCCCTAGAAAGGAGTATGGAGCATATCCAGAGAGATTAAAGAGACCACCAAGGGTAAAGACTCCGCTTAACCTAACTACACTCTCATCATTTTTCCTATATGTGTTCCCATATTTTACAAAAAGTGTTATATTATTTGCATAAAATCTAACTGGTTTTTCAATATCAAAATATATCTGTTCATAATCGTAATCACTCCCCCACGACTGCATCTCTTTCGTCCATGTAAGCTCAGACTTCATCCCTACTTTTGGAAAGTTAACATTATCAAGGTTATCTACCTTAATAGAGGCATAAATAGGTACTGCTTTATATGTTTCATTTAAATTTAGTGCTTTGACTTTCACTCTATCTTCAAAGAGTGAAACGCCAACTTCAAACTCATAATCAGTCGTCACATGTGCTCCAAAAGCAAAACTTCCACCTCCCCTACTTGAGAGTATCTCTTGGTTGCCTATTATACTTGATTCAAAAATATCTGTAGTCGATTCATAGAGTAGTGATGGCTTAATATAGTACCTTTGCATAGTATCTAATGGCTGAAATATCTCCGAATAGGCTCTTTTATCTTTTCCTATCTCAAAATCATTTTTCCATTCACCACCGAGCCTATTTAAACCAAACATTGTATACCCAATTTTGAGTGAATATGCAGAGTGCCCATCAAAGTCATCTTCAATACCTAGCGCAAAGCGTATTTCTCCATGATTGTCCCAATTAGGGGTTGTTTTTATGAGCAATATATTTTTGCCATTTTCATTTACAAGTTCATAATCAACACTATCAAATAGCATCATGTTATATATATGTAGCAGGTCTCTTCTTAGAGCTTTTTCATCTAACTTTGCGCCAATATGCTGATGAACTCTTCTTTGAATAGACTCATCTGATAGATATGTACTATTGATTATGCGTATCTCATCTACTATAGGTTCTTTGTAGTGATGCTTTTGTCTATGCTTTGCTTTATACGCCGCGTACTCTGCATCACTCAGAGATAAAAGCTTAAGTTTATCTTCATCTTTTTTCGCAACATCTACACCTTTTTGTACTATCTCTAGATATTTTTCAGCATCTAGAGCACCATATTCACCTACGTCAGGAATTAGCAATATATCTTTTTTATTGAGTGTAGCTATAGACTCTTCTACATTCTTTCTCGTTAAGATATCTACAAGTTGTCCCATAACTACTAGATATGAATTAACATCTAAATTTTCATTAAAATCTTCACTCACATCAACAGCGATTATTATATCTGCACCCATATCTCGAGCCACTTGAATTGGAAGGTTACTACTAACACCTCCATCTACCAAATCTACACCATTGATATGTATCGGTTGGAAGCCTCCAGGTATCGAACTAGACGCATAGATACTCTTTGCTAAAGAGCCTGATTTGAGTACTACGGCATCTCCATTTTTAATATTTGTCGCAACAGCTCTATAGGGAATTGGTAAGTCGTCAAAATCCTCTATATCCTGAACATTTTTAGTCCAAGAGATCAGTTTTAAAAGAAAAGGCTCTCGCTTAAAGACTCCTGTAGGAAGAACGAGTTCATTTTTTATGTTTATACCTAAGCCTAACCTGCCCTGATATGTATAGTCTATATCTTTTCTTCTCATAGGTATATCTTGACGGTTAAAGTCAGTTCTTACATGTTTTACCCAATCTGTAGTACTTAATATATTTTCAATCTCTTGAGGTGTTTTTCCACTCGCATAGAGTCCACCCATAAACGACCCCATACTTGTACCAACTATCATATCTACTGGAATATTATTCTCTTCTAAAACTTTAAACACACCTACATGAGCGGCACCCTTCGCACCACCACCACTAAGAACTAGTGCTATTTTTGGTCTCTCTTGTGCGGATAGTGATGTTAATACAAGCACTATGATTAAGTATAGTTTACTGAAGTTCATGTTTATCCTTGAGTGATTGGATTATACTTTTGAGTTTTTCAGCATTGGTATCTTTAGAAATTGGCTTGTCAAAATAGACTTTAATCTTTCGTCTTTTAAAGAAGCTCTTTTTACTACGAGGTTTATGCTTTGAGAACATACTTCCAAAAACGCCATCAATATAAAATGGAATAATCACGCCATCATAATTTTGAGGAATCATCTCATAACCTCTGTAGAACCTGCCTAACTCTCCATCTTTACTAATCTCACCCTCTGGGTAAATAGCTACCATCTTACCCTCTGTAAGTCTTGTGTGTGCCTCTTTAAAGGCATCTTTTGAAGCTCTTGGCGAAACGGGTATAGTGTCACCTTTTTTAAAGAGAGCATTGAAAAAAGGCCAATGGTATATATCTTTATCCATCATGAAACTTATTTTTCTTTTCATGGGAATCTGCAGTATAATCCAGTCTAACCAGCTCACATGATTTCCTAAAAATAGTACTGCTTTATCTTTTGGTATATTTTCTAAACCCTCATAACTATACCTATGACGCATTTTTGAAATCAACTCCATAGTAGCAAAAAAAGTCATCACAATATATCTTTTAAACATCATGTAACTCAGATAGAGACCTACGAGTGCCATCAAGTAAAAAAGTACTGCTGCATTCATTCCAAAATATGCAAAAATTGTTGTTAAAACTAAGAAGCTAAACATAAAAATATTTTGTATAAAATTACTTCCTGCGAGTATCGTTCCTAGGTGTACATTTGGTGAGAGAAACTGAATGTGTGCGTTTAAAGGCACCAAAACAAAGCCTGAAAATATACCAAAGAGCATAAACATAAATGCTATCACGCCCATTGATGGGGTAAAAGGAACAAGAAATACTATAAGTGTTATACCTACTGAACCGATTGCGACTAAACCTGTGTTGATATAATACTTAGAGAATGCTGCAGCTATAAGAGAACCAAGAACTATACCAACGCCAGCTAGTGCCATAACACCCTGAACAAAGATAGTATTTGTAACACCAAGTTCACTCTTTGCGTATTCTCCAAAAATGGCTAATACTACTTGAGAAATTGACCAAAAAAGGCTCAGTGCCACCACAGCTTCTATGACCTCTTTTTTCCTCTTTATCATTTTAAGATTTTTAAAGAGATAGGTACCATTGAGATACTTTTTGAGTTTAAAATCTTTTTGACTTCTTTGTAGCATCTTATTTGGAAGTTTTGAAGCTAAAAACCACTCGACAACCGAACTAAATACTAAAAGCCATCCAAGAGGAGCAATGACTTTTAAAATATCTTCTTTTGTTGTTAAAGAGTTATTATACATACCTTCAAAGAGAACTGTATAAAAGATAATTCCACCAAGAATAGCAACCGTAGTCACCGCTTGGACTGCTCCATTTCCACTCGTGATAAACTTTATGCCAACCAACTCTTTTATGTAGCCATACTTTGCTGGTCCATAAATAGCACTTTGTAAAGCGAGTAAAAAAGTAAATCCAAAAGCAGTATAAAAGTGTCCGTTATAGTAAGCGTATGTTATCCCGAGTGTTATCGCAACAGCAAAAGCGGAAGAGTGTTTCATGATGGCATTTTTAGCAAACCTATCAGCTAAAAATCCAGAGGGGGAAAACATCATAATAAAAGGGAGTAGCACTAAAGCATTTACAATTGCTGTTAAGACTATTTGCATTTCACCATCATAAACTTTAAAGATTGTATTTTGAATAATAATTTTATGACCTAAATCAGTAAAAGCATTTAAAAAGACAACCAGTAGGTAGTTTACGACTCCAGTTATTGCAAATAATCTTCTCATAATTATTTAGTCATCAGTATTTACTAGAGTAGTACTCCAGCCTTCATAATATCCATGCTCTTTTTTGACAAACTCAAATAGCTCAGCGACAACTTTTGTGACCTCTTCATAAGTAACTGCATGATTTTTCACTAAAGCCATACCATGTTCAAACTCATCAGAGCTTATCTCATCTTTAAAACTAAAGCCATCTATTGCAAGAGTATTGATAAATCTATTTTTCTGTGTAGGCATCTCAAAAGAGACATAATGTTCTACATCTCTTGGAACGCTCAGATTATCACCCTCCTCTTCTAAAAGAAAGATTACCTTTGCTGTTTGCATATTATGCTGCTCTAACTCTGTAGGAAAGAGTTGCGTTTCATAAAGATTCCACTTCTTATCTTTCACTACATTACTCTCATAGAGATAATTACCCTCTTTG
>Ga0209345_10000380_pt1 | contig 57786 bp, 62 predicted proteins | sample Cruoilmetagenom7_FD_187294 | JGI IMG/M metagenome (GOLD analysis project Ga0209345, IMG submission 187294) | Oil polluted marine microbial communities from Coal Oil Point, Santa Barbara, California, USA - Sample 7 (SPAdes) (version 2) | ecosystem: Environmental > Aquatic > Marine > Oil seeps ... | reverse complement strand
CCACCTCACAGAACAGCGGAATGACGTCGCAGCCCAACTGCTCCAGCAGTTCGGGCGCGATGCCACCGGCGATGCCGTTGCCACAGTCCACAACAACCTTCATCGGACGCTTGAGGTTGATATCCTTCAGGATGCGTTCACTGTAGGCGCGCTCGATCGCCAGCGGTTCGGCGGCACCGGTGCCGTCCACGTAAGCCTGCTGCTCGATGCAGCGAGCCAAGTCCTGAATCTGGTCGCCGGACAGTGTTTCGCCACCGAGCATCATCTTGAAGCCGTTGTAGTCAGCCGGGTTGTGGCTGCCGGTGATCATGATGCCGGTCTGATCGTCACGCTGGTGCGCGGCAAAATACAGTACCGGTGTGGGTACATAGCCGATATCCAGCACCCGGCAGCCGCTGTCGGTCAGTCCCTGAACCAGAATCTGCTTCAGTGACGGGCCGGACAGGCGACCATCGGCGGCAACAACGACTTCATGAATGTTGCGCGCAGCGGCCGCGGCCGCAAAGGCGCGGCCAATGTGATACACGGTTGCATCGGTCAGCGACTGGCCAACGATGCCGCGGATATCATAGGCACGAAAAATGTCACGATCGAACTGCTCAAGCGGATAGGACATTGATACTGTTCCCTGTCGTCAGTCAGTGTTCACAAATGGGTTCAGTGGCGGCCGGAAGAGCCGAAGCCACCCGCGCCGCGTTCAGAGTCGCTGAATTCGTCGACAATCTCGAATTCTGCCTGCATCACCGGTACCAGAACCATCTGGGCGATACGCTCACCCGGCTCGATGGTGAAGGTGGTCTGACCCCGGTTCCAGCAGGACACAAACAGCTGGCCCTGATAGTCGGAGTCGATCAGCCCCACCAGATTACCCAGCACGATGCCGTGCTTGTGGCCAAGGCCCGAGCGCGGCAGGATCATGGCACACAGGCCAGGATCCGCGATATGAATCGCCAGTCCAGTAGGGATCAACTCGGTCTGCCCCGGCTCCAGCGTCAGTGCCTGATCAAGGCAGGCGCGCAGATCGAGACCGGCGGAGCCTTCGGTGGCGTAGGCGGGCAGGGGAATGTCACGACCGATGCGGTCACTCAGAATCTTGACTTGCAGTGCTTTCATTTTGTTCTCTGACGGTTGCGGTGAAAATGCTCGGCGATCTGCTCAATCAGCTGACGTGCCAGCAGCCGCTTGGGGCCCTGCGGCAGGCTGACAGTGGCGGCGGTACTGACCAGGGTGACAGCGTTGTCATCGCTGTTGAAGCCGATTTCGGGGTTGGACACATCGTTGGCGATGATCAGATCCAGCCCCTTGCGTTCCAGCTTGCTGCGGGCATATTCGATCACGTCGCGGGTTTCGGCGGCAAATCCCACGGTGAAGGGGCGCTGCCGTTCCAGCCGGGCAACGGTGGCAACAATATCCGGATTCTTGATCAGGCGCAGCTCCATAATCTCTTCGCTGCCCTTCTTGATCTTGTGCTCGGCGACCGCCACCGGGCGATAGTCGGCCACGGCAGCGGCGGCGATAAAAATGTCGCACTGTTCAACACCGTCAAGCGAAGCGGCCAGCATCTGCTCGGCGCTTTCAACCTGAACATACTCCACCCGTGGAGGTGGTGGCAGGTTCACCGGGCCGCTGATCAGGCGCACGTCGGCACCGGCATCGGCGGCGGCTTCTGCCAGCGCATACCCCATCTTGCCGGAGCTGTGGTTGGAGATGAAGCGGACCGGGTCCAGAGGCTCTCGGGTGGGACCTGCGGTGATGAACACACGCTGGCCGCTGAGTGTGCCGTGCTGAAACTGCTCGGCCGTCAGTTCGGCCAGTTCTTCAGGCTCCAGCATCCGGCCGGGGCCGTTATCGCCACAGGCCTGAGCACCAACCCCAGGACCAAACACCTTGACAGCCTGATGGCTCAGCTGCTGGATATTGTGCTGGGTACGGGGGTCGCGCCACATCGCCTGGTTCATCGCGGGCGCCAGACAGATGGGCGCGTCGGTGGCCAGGCACAGGGTGGTCAGCAGGTCATCGCCCATGCCGGCGCTGAAACGGGCGATGAAGTCCGCACTGGCCGGGGCGATCAGAATCAGATCGGCCCATTTGGCCAGTTCGATATGGCCCATGCCCGCCTCGGCTTCGGGGTCGAGCAGGTGTTGATGCACCGGATGCCCGGACAGTGCCTGCAGCGTCAGTGGCGTGATGAATTCGGTCGCTGCGGCGGTCATGACAATGCGTACATCGGCTCCGGCGCCCTTGAGCAGGCGGGTCAGTTCGGCACTTTTGTAGGCGGCAATGCCACCGGTGATCCCGAGCAGAATCTGTCGGTTAGTGAGTCTGTGCATACCCTGAATGTCCGATAGTTTCTCATTCTGGTTTGGGGCGTTAAGATACCACTTCAGCTGGGCAATGCGTAGACGATTCAGCCCGGATTCACACTCACAGGGAGGTGAGAATGGCGATCAGTGACTGGCCGGCAGAAGAGCGGCCGAGGGAAAAACTGCTGGCGCGGGGGGCCGCCGCGCTGTCAGATGCAGAGCTGTTGGCGATATTTCTGCGCACCGGCGTGCAGGGCTGCAGTGCCGTTGACCTGGCACGGCAACTGCTGGAGCATTTTGGCGGCCTGAGACCGTTGCTGGAGTGCAGTGAGGCTGATTTCTGCACGGCACATGGCCTTGGGCCGGCCAAATATGTGCAGCTGCAGGCGGTGCTGGAGATGTCGCGGCGCCATCTGGAAGCCCAGCTGGTGCGCGAGTCGGCGCTGGAAAGCCCGTCCATGGTGCGTCAGTATCTGGCCAGTCGCCTGCGGCATGAGCCGCGTGAAGTGTTCGCCTGTCTGTTGCTGGACAATCGCCACCGGGTGATCCGCTACGAGGCGCTGTTCTATGGCACCATCAATGCCGCCAGTGTGCACCCGCGCGAGGTGGTCAAACTGGCGCTGGCGCATAATGCCGCGGCGGTGATTCTGGCACACAACCACCCGTCCGGAGTGGCTGAACCGTCGCAGGCGGACCGACAGATCACTGACCGGCTGGTGCAATCGCTGGGGCTGGTCGATATTCGGGTACTGGACCATATGGTGATCGGTGACGGCGAGACGGTTTCGTTCGCCGAGCGCGGGCTGCTGTGACCGCTGGTGAAAAATTCAACAATTCACTGGCGTGACGGTGGTTGCTTCTGTATGATATGCGGCCTTCTGTTCCTTAATGGTACGGTATTCTGTCCGGCTCATTCGTATGGGACGCTCCGCCTGAGGCCGCACCGGTTGTGTAGCCAATAAACATCGAACGGAAGTAAACATAACCCTTGTTAGAAAGGTTTAGTCACTATGTCTCGAGTTTGCATGGTAACGGGCAAAGGCCCGGTAACCGGGAACAACGTTTCCCACTCAAACCGTAAAACGCGTCGTCGTTTCCTGCCGAACCTGCATTGGCACCGTTTCTGGGTAGAAAGCGAAAACCGTTTCGTACGTCTGCGTGTTTCCTCCAAGGGCATGCGTATCATCGACAAGAAGGGTATCGATTCGGTTCTGACCGAACTGCGTGCCCGTGGCGAGAAAGTCTGAGGAGATTTGAATCATGGCTAAAGGCGCACGCGAGAAGATCCGTCTGGTTTCCTCTGCAGGAACCGGTCACTTCTACACCACCGACAAGAACAAGCGTAACACCCCGGACAAGTTCGAATTCAAGAAATACGATCCGGTTGTTCGCAAGCACGTGATCTACAAGGAAGCCAAGATCAAGTAACTGGTTCTGGACCGGAGATCCCGGAACCCCGCAGTGCTGAATGTTCTGCGGGGTTTTTTATTTTCTGGCATGCTGTATACCCGACCGTTGTTGTAAGGTTTGTTTCCTGTGCAGAAGGCCCCTGAATGTCTGTCCCGCCCTCGTTGATTCGTTTTGTACCGCTGGCGTTTGTGCTGCTCTGGAGTACCGGTTTTATCGGTGCACGCTTTGCTTTGCCCTACATTGAGCCATTCAACCTGCTGCTGATTCGCATGCTGCTGACGCTGGGCGTGTTCTTTGCCCTGATACTGGTGTTCCGTGCGCGCTGGCCATCACCGGCACAGGCGATGCATCAGCTGGTGGCCGGGGCTCTGGTGCATGGCTGCTATCTGGGCGGTGTGTTTGCCGCCATCAAGTGGCAGCTTCCGGCTGGCGTCACTTCCATTCTGGTCGGACTGCAGCCGGTACTGACAGCGGTTCTGGCCTGGATGATGACCGGTCAGACCCTGCGCCGACCTCAGTGGGGCGGTCTGCTGCTGGGACTGCTGGGTGTGGTGCTGGTGCTGGGCAGTGGCCTTCAGCCGGGCAACTTTGAAGTGCGTACCGAGGCTGTACTCGCTGCTGTGGTGGCGTTGGCAGGCATCTCGGTCGGTACGCTGTACCAGAAGCGTTTTGGCGCGGGGACGGAGCTGCTGACAGGCTCCTTTTTCCAGTATCTGTCTACGGCACTTATAATGGCGCTGCTGAGCTTCAGTCTAGAAACCCAGACGATCGAGTGGCATCCGGAGTTGATCGGGGCCCTCTTGTGGCTGGTGTTTGGTCTGTCGGTCAGTGCCATTCTGCTGCTGATGCTGATGATCCGAGAAGGCGAGGTGGCGCGGGTGGCCAGTTATTTCTATCTGGTACCGCCCGTGACGGCGCTGGAAGCCTGGTGGCTGTTCGGTGAAGAGCTGTCAGGGCTGGCGATGGGTGGGATGGCGCTGGCGGTGTTCGGTGTCTATCTGGTGCTGCGCCCGGCCAAGCCTTCACGGGAGCAAGCCAATGCCTGAGCTGCCGGAAGTTGAAACCACGCGACGAGGCATTGCGCCCCATATCGAACATCAGCGCGTGACGCGGCTGGACGTGCGCCAGCCGATGCTGCGCTGGCCGGTGCCTGCGCAGCTGGCGCAATGGATTGAGGGTGACGTGGTGCAGCAGGTGGAGCGACGCGCCAAATATCTGCTGTTGCGCTTCGGTCGGGGACAGCTGATCCTCCACCTGGGAATGTCAGGCAGTCTGCGTATTTTGCCGCAGGGCACAGCCCCCGGTAAGCATGACCATGTGGACTTTGTACTGGCATCCGGCCAGCTGCTGCGCCTGACCGATCCGCGCCGCTTTGGTGCCGTACTGTGGCAGGAGAACGGCACCGAGCACAGCCTGCTGGCCCATCTCGGACCGGAGCCACTGAGCGAGGATTTTACTGCCGAGTATTTGCAGACCGCCTGCAAGGGGCGCAGAACAGCGATCAAGGCACTGATCATGAATGCACAGGTTGTGGTCGGGGTCGGTAATATTTATGCCAATGAGGCCCTGTATCGTGCCGGAATCGATCCACGCCGAGCGGCGGGCCGTATCTCTGCAGAGAGGCTGGCCACACTTGTGGATACCATCAAGTCCGTTTTGGCCGCGGCCATTGAGCAAGGGGGAACCACCCTGCGTGATTTTGTCGGTGGTGATGGCAAGCCTGGCTACTTCAGTCAGGTGTTGGATGTGTATGGCCGTGGAGGTCAGCCCTGTCATGGCTGTGGCGAGCCGCTTACCGAAATAAGGCTGGGTCAGCGCAGTACCGTGTACTGTCGCCGCTGCCAGCGTTGAGGAGTTGCATGAACAGTTGCTATAACCCGCCCGTTGATCTGCAACGCACCGAGCTGCGCCGCAAGCTGGGTATTGAACCTCGGCTGGAGCAGCGCCGGTGTGTCCGCATCGGCACGCTGCCGCTGCATACCGAGCTGTATCCCTGCGCAGATGTGGAGGCTCCGCTGCTGCTGTTCATTCCCGGCATCGGCACCTATTCCGAGCTCTATGCCGAGCTGTTGTCTGATCTGTCTGCCCAGGGGTTCAATGTAGTCGGTGTGGACCTGCGAGGTCACGGCTATTCCGGTGGCGAGCGTGGCCTGTATACAGTGGACCAGGTCTGCTCTGATGTGAGTGAGATCATTGACCACTATCGGCAGACTTTCAGCGGCCCCGTCTATCTCTACGGCTACTCCATCGGAGCCTTGCTGGCGCTGGCCTGTGCCGAGAAGGAGCTACGTATCGAACGGTTGATCTGTGGAACGCTGCTGGTGCCCGAAATGGCACCGGACATGCTGCATCAAATCGGCTGGTCATGGATCTGGAGCAGTGCGTTACTATTGCCCGGTGTACAGCTGCCGATGAAGAATTTCATCGACTATGATCGTCTGTTGGCCGGCCACCCTGCCGGCGAAGAGATCAACAGCGACCCCCTGATTGTCTTCGACTATCCGCTGCGTACCCTGTCCAGCCTGTTCACACATCGTCTCGGCAGCCTGTCGCGGACGTTTGACTTTCGTGGCCTCATCATCCACGGCAGCGAAGACGAGGTATTGCCGCTAAGTTACTCCCAACGAGTGAAGGAGTGGCTGCAGCAACCGTTTGAGCTGATCGGGGTTGAAGGAGAAGGGCACATGCTGCCCTGGGACAACCCGGCTCGGCTGACACAACTGATTACTGAATGGCTGCAGCGCTGATCGGGCTGTCATCAAAGCTTCAACCACATGTAACGGCCCCGTCACCGCTCTGAACGAAAAATGACCACTTGAGTACCAACAAGGGGTGGTCACCATGAACCGTCTGCAGAAGCTTAATGCCTTCGATACTCGCGCTTTCTTCTGGTGCAACGGCTACGGTCAGCATGCACCGGTGATGGCTGGCAGCCGCTGGGTTTCCCGGTTGGGAGATGGCGGTCTCTATCTTGTGCTGGGCCTGACGCTGGCACTGTGGGAGTCGGAAGATGGTCAGGCCTTTCTGCTGGCCGGGATACTGGCCTACGGTATTGAGTTGCCGCTCTATCTGCTGCTGAAAAACACCATCCGGCGTGACCGGCCCTGTCACCGTCTGCAGGGGTTTCGCGCTGCCATTGAGCCCTCCGACAAGTTCAGTTTTCCATCCGGCCATACAGCTGCAGCCTTTGTATTTGCCATGCTGCTGGCGCAATTCTATCCTTCACTGATGTTGCCCGGTTTTATTCTGGCTCTGTTGATCGGCAGTTCGCGCGTGCTGCTGGGCGTTCACTACCCAACGGATATCGCCGCCGGAGCCCTGCTCGGTATTGCCTCGGCCGTGTTGGCGCTGAGCCTGTGGGCGTGGCTCTGATGCGTATTCTGTACGGTGTTCAGGCCACCGGGAATGGACATATAACCCGAGCACGGGTGCTGCTGCCGGCGCTGCAGGCGGCCGGGGTTGAGGTCGATGTTCTGCTGAGTGGGAGGGCGCCACAGCAACTGTTCAACATGGAATGTTTCGGGCGCTTCGAAGCCCGTCGTGGCTTTACCTTCGTGACATCGGCCGGACGGGTCAGCTGGCTGAAAACGCTGGCGCAGAGCCGTCCGCTGGCGTTCTTGCACGATTATCGCCAGCTGGATCTGAGCCGCTACGATCTGGTGCTGAGTGACTTTGAACCGGTAACCGCCTGGGCTGCGCGGCATCAGGGTGTGCCGTCACTGGGCGTTGCCCATCAATATGCCTTCCACCACCCCATCCCCGGGACCGGGTTCAAGCCCTGGTTGAAACCATCACTCAAGTTGTTCGCCCCGGTGGATGAGGCGGTGGGCGTACACTGGCACCACTTCGATGCTCCCATCCTGCCACCCTTGGTCGCCCCTCCGCCCTATCCACTGAGTGAAGAGCCGGACAAGATTCTGGTGTATCTGCCGTTCGAGTCCATGGATGAGGTGCTCTACTGGCTGAGCGCCTTTCCGAAGTATCGCTTTCGTATTTATTGCAATATCGCAACACCCGAACGGCGAGGGCATCTGGAACTGCAGCCATTCTCTCGTGAAGGGTTCCAGCGTGATCTGTGCAGCTGTGCCGGCGTCATCAGCAATGCCGGGTTTGGCCTGTGCAGCGAGGCGATCCAGGCAGGCAAGAAGCTGCTGGTCAAGCCGCTGCACAGTCAGGTGGAGCAGCGCTCCAACGCCGTGGTACTGGAGCAGATGGCGCTGGCCATGACCATGTCGGAGCTGGCGCTGGAGTCGGTAGAGGCGTGGCTGGCACAGCCGTCAGGCAGCCCATCGCCCTGGCCGGATGTGGCAACTGCTCTGGCACAGTGGATCGCCTCGGGCCGTCAGCAACCGCTGGATGCACTGGGGCGAGAACTCTGGCAGCAGGGGCAAATCCGACTGTTTTCATCCTGCCAGGCCAGGCTGCGCCAACCCTTGCTATAGTTATCTGCACTCATCTGAAATGCCTGCTCAGGGCTGTGGAAAAGGAGAGAGCGGATGCGTGTACTGATTACGGGTGCCGGTAGTGGCATTGGCAAGGGCTTGCACTGGCGCTGGCCGCTGAAGGCCACTGCATTCTGGTAACGGATCTCAGACAGCAGGCTGCCGCCGAGGTTGCCAGTGAGATAGAGGCCTCAGGCGAAGATGCTCGGGCGCTGGCACTGGATGTGTCTGACCACGGCAGCATCGAGATGCTGGTCGGCGAACGAGTTGATGTGCTGATCAACAATGCAGGGCTGCAGCATGTGGCGCCGCTGGAGGACTTTCCGCCGGAAAAATTCGATCAGCTGATTCAGGTGATGCTGACGGGGGCTGCCATGCTGACCCGTGCCCTGTTGCCCGGTATGCGGCAGCAGGGTTTTGGTCGCATCATCAATATCGGCTCCATCCATGCGCTGGTGGCGTCACCCTACAAAAGCGCTTATGTAGCGGCCAAACATGGCCTGCTGGGCTTTTCAAAAGTCGTGGCACTGGAAACGGCCGATACCGACATTACCATCAACACTGTCTGTCCCTCCTATGTATTGACTCCGCTTGTTGAGCAACAGATCGCGGCACAGGCCAAGGCCAACGGGATTTCAGAACAGAGTGTGGTCGACGAGATCATGCTAAAGCCAATGCCCAAGGGCGCGTTCATCAGTATTGAGGAGCTGGCGGGGGTGTGTCAGTTTCTGATCAGTCCGGCGGCACGCAACATGACCGGTCAGACCATGACACTGGACGGGGGCTGGACGGCACGCTGAAAGGTACTTGCCGTGAACAGTTTCAGTGTCCATAAAAAGCGAAAGGAGCCGATGATCCGTCATCAGGCTCCTCTCTCTGGCATCCGTATCCCTGCAGTTGTAAAAGCGGCCTCTTGCCTGTGCACTCCGTGCGTCCTGAACTGCTCCGTGGCCGTCCTTGTATTCGTTCCCTGAACAGGAGATCCACAAGACCCATTATGCCGGGCCCAAAATTTATGGATATAGGAATTTTTCCTAATTTTGCCTGTCAGGCCATTTTTACCACTTCATCCACCAGCCGGTTGATACCGGAGGCTGCCTGAGAGATGGAGCCGGCCAGCATATAGGCTGGCGTGGTGACAACCCGGTTGTCGGTATCGATCACGATCTGATCCACCGGGCAGTTTTCATGTTGGCCGCCCATGCTGTTGATGGCCCCGGCAACGCCTTCATCGTTGCCGATGGTGCAGCGGATACCGGTGCCGAGCAGCTTCGGTGTCATGGCCGGCGCGATGCAGATCAGGCCGACCGGTTTGCCGGCATCGTGGATGGCACGGGCAAAGTTGACCAGCTGTGGGTTGACCGTGCAGTCGGCACCCTTGACGGCAAAATCACTCAGGTTTTTGGCGGCACCAAAGCCACCAGGAATGATCAGGGCATCAAACTCGTCAGGGTTGGCCTCAGCCAGATCCTTGATTTGACCGCGTGCCAGTCGCGCGGCCTCAACCAGAGCGTTGCGGCCTTCACCTTCGGCCACTTCGCCGGTCAGGTGGTTGATCACGTGCATCTGCTCCACATTGGGAGCAAAGCATTGATACGGCACGCCATTATGTTCAAGGCGCAGGAAGGTAAGGACCGATTCGTAGATCTCGGAGCCGTCAAACACACCGCTTCCGGACAGAATCACCGCGATCTTTTTCATGGGCTGAACTCCTTTTGGCTGTAACCATCGATGCAATTGAATGTTTTCCACTCTCGCCCCGCAGGGGTCATGTCGCAGTGGTCACAGATTACGTTAAGATGAGTCCAATACCAAACGGGTGATGTGCTGCTGAGCCAGCCGTTGTCACCTGTCTGTCATCATTTTGTCGTCCAATGCACCTGAAAAAGGAATCGAGCCGTGGCTTTTACCAACAGTCAGCGTTTCTACCCCGAAACCCGCATGCGCCGGATGCGTGCTGACGATTTTTCACGCCGTCTGATGCGTGAAAATGTCCTCACCACCGATGACCTGATCTATCCGGTATTCGTGCTGGAAGGCGAGAATCAGGTGGAAGCGGTGGCATCGATGCCCGGCGTGGAGCGTTACAGTATTGATCTGCTGGTTGAGAAGGCCAGATACTGGAGCCAGCTGGGGATTCCGATGTTGGCGCTGTTTCCGGTGACACCGGCCGAGGCCAAGAGCGAGTTTGCCGAAGAGGCCTACAACCCGGACGGACTGGTTCAGCGGGCGGTGCGCGCGTTGAAGGCCGCTGTGCCGGAGCTGGGCATCATGACCGATGTGGCGCTGGATCCGTATACCACCCACGGACAGGATGGCATCATTGATGAGACCGGCTATGTACTCAATGACCGCACGGTGGATACGCTGGTTCAGCAGGCGGTATCCCATGCCGAAGCCGGTGCCGATGTGGTGGCGCCCAGTGACATGATGGATGGCCGTATCGGCGTGATCCGTGACGAGCTGGAAAGCAACGGCTTCGTCAACACGCGCATCATGGCCTATTCTGCCAAGTATGCAAGTGCTTACTATGGTCCTTTCCGTGATGCGGTGGGTTCGGCGGACAATCTGGGCAAGGGCAACAAGTTCAGCTACCAGATGGATCCGGCCAACAGCGATGAAGCGCTGCATGAAGTCGCGATGGATCTGGCCGAGGGGGCCGACATGGTGATGGTGAAGCCGGGCATGCCATATCTTGACATTGTTCACCGTGTCAAAACCGAACTGAAAGTGCCGACCTTTGTCTATCAGGTCAGTGGCGAGTATGCCATGCACATGGCTGCGTTCCAGAACAGCTGGCTCGATGAAGAGTCGGTGATTCTGGAGAGCCTGACATGCATAAAACGCGCGGGCGCCGATGGCATTCTGACCTACTTTGCGGTCAGGGCGGCGGAACTGTTAAAGCGATAAACGAGAGAATCCGATCGAATGGACGACAGTATCAACCCGGGAGAAATCGTAATGAATGATATCAGTCAGGATGTGACTGTGACGCTGGAGCAGAGTGAGGCGACGGCTGCACTGCTGGAGAGCCGGGAGATACTGCCGACCATCGATCCAATCGCAGAGCTGCCGGTGGATCTGAAGGCACCGGAGCTCTACATCAATCGTGAGCTGAGCCATCTGCAGTTCAACGTGCGGGTTCTGGAACAGGCGCTGGACGAGAGCTATCCGCTGCTGGAACGGTTGATGTTCCTGCTGATCTTCTCCAGTAACCTGGATGAGTTTTTCGAAATTCGGGTGGCCGAACAGCTGCGCCAGCTCAAGTACGGCCGCGAGGCGGTAGGACCGGATGCGATGCATCCGCAGAAGGTGCTCGACAAGATTGCCGAGATCTGTGCCATCAACGTGGAGCGCCAGTACAAGATCCTGAACGACATCATGTTCCCGGCGTTGGAGACGGAGAATATCCACTTCCGCCGCCGAGCCGACTGGACAGCGGAGCAGCTGGCCTGGGTGAGGGACTACTTTGAAGAGAAGATCGTACCGGTGATCAGCCCGATCGGGCTGGACCCGTCTCACCCCTTCCCGCGGCTGGTGAACAAGAGCCTCAACTTCATTGTTGAACTGGACGGCAAGGATGCCTTCGGCCGCGAGACCGGTATGGCGATCATCCCGGCGCCGCGCTCCCTGCCAAGATTGATCCGACTGCCGGATGAGCTGTGTGAGGGCGGTGACAACCTGATCTTCCTGTCGTCGATCATCCATGAGTTTGCCGAAGAGCTGTTCCCGGGCATGAAGGTGGATGGCTGCTACCAGTTCCGTATCACCCGTAACGCCGACCTCAGCTTTGACTTCGAGGAGATCGAGGATCTGGCCCGCGCCCTGCGCGGTGAGCTGCACTCGCGCAAGTTCGGTGATGCCGTACGGCTTGAGGTGGACAGCCGCACGCCGGAAAATCTGATCAGCTTCCTGCAGGCGGAGTTCAACCTGCCTGACAGCCATGTGTACCGAGTCAACGGCCCGGTTAACCTGACCCGACTGATGGCGGTAAGGGATCTGGTGGAGCGCCCGGAGTTGCGCTGGAAAACCTTTACTCCGAATCTGCCCAACAAGCTGAAGAACAATGAAGACATCTTCAGTGCGCTGCGCAAGAACGATCAGCTGCTGCTGCATCCGTTCCAGTCCTTTACTCCGGTGGTGGACCTGCTGCGTCAGGCGGCGAAGGACAACGACGTAATTGCGATCAAGCAGACCCTGTACCGTACCGGGGTCAAGTCCGATATCGTCAACGCGCTGGTGGAAGCGGCACGAAACGGCAAGGAAGTGACCGTCGTGATTGAGCTGCGGGCGCGCTTTGACGAGGAGAGCAACCTGCAGCTGGCCAGCCGTCTGCAGGAAGCGGGCTGTCTGGTGGTGTATGGTGTGGTTGGCTACAAGACCCACGCCAAGATGATGCTGATCGTGCGCCGTGAAGGCAGCGAACTGGTGCGCTACTGCCATCTCGGCACGGGCAACTACCATTCCGGCACGGCACGGCTCTACACCGACTACAGCTACATGACCGCCGACAACGAGGTGGGTGAAGACGTCCACAAGATCTTCCAGCAGCTCACCGGCATGGGCAAGATTCAGAAGCTGCAGAAGCTCTACAACGCGCCATTCACGCTGCATGCCAAAATGCTGGAGCTGATTCAGAACGAGATTCGCAACGTCAAGGCGGGCAAGCAGGGCCATATCATCATCAAGGTGAACGGTCTGACCGAGCCCAAGCTGATCCGTGCCCTGTACGAGGCCTCTCAGGCCGGCGTGCAGATCGATCTGATCATCCGCGGCATGTGCCGCCTGCGCCCTGGGCTGGAAGGGATCTCCGAGAATATTCGTGTGCGCTCCATCATCGGTCGCTTCCTTGAACACACCCGTATCTACTGGTTTGCCAATAACGGCGGCAAGCCGGTGGTGATCGGCTCAAGCGCCGACTGGATGGAACGCAACATGCTCAACCGGGTGGAAACCGGCTTCGAGCTGTTCGGCAAGAACGCCGAGCGCATCCGCAAGGAGCTGGACTACTATCTGCAGGACAATGCCCAGGCCTGGGAGCTGCACTCGGATGGCAGCTACACTCTGGTACAGCCGAAAGAGAGCGAAGAGCGTTTCAGTGCGCAGCAGAAACTGCTGGATGAGCTGGCGGTCTGATCACACCTTTCGCAGCAGCTCAGTGTAGCCACTTCGAAAATCCGGATAGCGAAAGTGGTAGCCGCTGGCCCTGAGCCGGCGGTTGCTGCAGCGTTTGCTGCCGCCCCGGCGCACCGGCTGGCGCTCACGAATCTCGATTCCCAGCTCAGCCGCCAGCCACTCCATCACTTCATGAATCGGTGTCGGGCTGTCATCACTGGCCAGATACAGCGGTTTCAATGTCTGTTCCTGCAATGCCAGTTGCAGCAAGTGCTCAAGTACACCGGCACAATCCGCGCTGTGGATGCGGTTGCTGTAATGCACCGGCTCGCTGGGTGCCGCGATGCCCGATTCGACCAGCCGTTGCAGATGGTTGCGTCCGGGGCCGTAAATACCGCTGAACCGCACCACCGTTGCCGGTATACCGCTGTTCAGGGCCAGCTGCTCGCTGGCCAGCAGAATACGGCCGCTCTCGCTTTCAGGTTCGGTGACGGACTGCTCATCCACCCACTCATGCTCGGATTGGGAATAGACCCCGCTGCTGCTGGTCAGGAACAGGTGCCTGGGGGGCTGGGGCAGCGCCTCCAGTACATGGCGCAGTCCGTCCACATAGGTGCGGCGATAGACCTCGGGGTCACGGCTCTTGGCCGCAGCGGTATAGAACACCCAGTCGCATGCCGGCAGCTCACTCAGCGTGGTCGGGTCGGTCATATCGGCAGCAATGCCATGGATGCCGGCGGGCAGCTGGTTTATAGTACGGCGAAGCCCGAACACCTGTGCCCTCTGTGCACTCAGCCTGACTCCCAGCTGGGTTCCGACATCGCCGCAGCCCGCGATCAGCACTCGTTGTTCCCGCATGGTTACCCCGACTCATTGTTTTACGTTCATCCTAACAGAGGTACGCGCCGATGACGCTGACGGAGCTTCGATATATTGTCACCCTGGCCCAGGAGCAGCATTTCGGCCATGCCGCCGAGCGCTGTTTTGTCAGCCAGCCGACACTGTCGATTGCGGTCAAGAAGCTGGAAGAGGAGCTGGGAGTCGCTCTGTTCGAGCGCAGCAAGAACGCGGTACGTGTGACCCCTGTGGGTGAAAAGGTGGTGCGTCAGGCGCAAACCGTACTGGAGCAGGCCGAAGCCGTGCGCGAGCTGGCACGGGAGGGCAAGGATCAGCTGGCTAGCCCCTTGCGCATCGGTGCCATCTACACCATTGGCCCCTATCTGTTCCCGCAGCTGATCCCGCAGATTCAGCGGTTGGCACCCAATATGCCGCTGTACATTGAAGAGAATTTCACCGAAAACCTGCGCACCAAAATTCGTAACGGCGAGCTGGATGCGATCATCATCGCGCTGCCGTTTCATGAGTCGGATGTGCTGACGCGTCCGCTCTATGATGAACCCTTCATGATGGTGATGCCCAAGGGGCACGAGCTGGCACAGCAGCAGGAGATCGACTCTCGGCAGATGAATGAAATTCGCATGCTGCTGCTGGGCGAAGGACACTGCTTCCGTGATCAGGTGCTGGAAGCCTGCCCGACGCTTAACCAGTCCTTCCATGATCAGCATACGGTCACCGAAGGCAGCTCGCTGGAAACGATTCGCATGATGGTCGCCTCAGGGCTGGGCACCAGCGTTTTGCCGCTGTCAGCGATCGAGAACCACCCCACGACAGAACTGATCGAAGTAAGACCCTTCAAGCAGCCTCAGCCGATGCGTACCGTGGCGGTTGCCTGGCGTGCCAGCTTTCCAAGGCCCCAGGCGATCGATGTGCTGGTGGAGGCGATCAATCATTGCAGTGTCAAGGTCAGCAAGGACAAGGGCAAGGGCAAGGCGTGAGTGTGGCAGGCGCTGTACCGGTCACCGAGCTGAAGGGCGTCGGCACCGCGCTGGAGCTGAAGCTGGAGCGGCTGGGTATCCGCACGGTGCAGGACCTGATTCTGCACCTGCCCAGCCGCTATCAGGATCGTACGCGTATTCTGCCGATCGGCTCATTGCGACCCGGTGATGAAGGTGTCATCGAGGGCACAATTCGTGCGGCTGACGTGATACAGGGGCGCCGGCGTAGCCTGATTTGCCGTCTTCAGGATGGAACCGGCACGCTGACACTGCGTTTTTTCCATTTCAATGCGGCGCAGAAAAACGGTCTGTCAACGGGGCGGCGCCTGCTCTGTTTCGGGGAGGCCCGTCCCGGCCCTTCGGGCCTGGAGATGGTGCACCCGGAATACAAGCTGCTGAAGACCGAAGCTGCGGCGGTGATGGCCGAGAGTCTGACCCCGGTATATCCACTGACCGAAGGCATGACCCAGAACCGAATCCGCTCATTAATAACATTGGCTTTGGAATGGATGGACGAGGAGGGGCTTGATGACCTGTTGCCGGATACCCTGCGCCGGCGCTGGCAGTTGCCTGACCTGCAGCACTCGATTCGTTACCTGCACCATCCGCCAGTGGATGCAAATCAGACATTGCTTCTGGAAGGTAAACATCCGGCACAACGTCGGCTGGCCCTGGAAGAGCTGTTGGCGCACCACCTTTCTCTACAGAAAATTCGCCTGCAGGTGCAGCAGCAGGGGGCTCCACAGCTGCGCGCCAGCGGTGAGCTGAGTCGCCCCTTTCTTGATCAGCTGCCGTTTTCACTCACAGCCGCGCAGCTGCGAGTAGCCCGTGAGGTTGCCCGCGATCTGCAAAAACCGATTCCCATGCTGCGATTGGTGCAGGGGGATGTGGGCTCCGGCAAGACCGTCGTGGCCGTGCTGGCGGCACTCCAGGCGGTGGAAAACGGCCTGCAGGCGGCGGTGATGGCCCCCACCGAAATTCTGGCCGAGCAGCATCATCTCAATTTCAGCAGTTGGCTGGAGCCTCTTGGAATCAGGGTGGCCTGGCTGGCGGGCAAGGTAAAAGGCAAGGCGCGCACGGCGCAGCTGGCGGCCATCCGCAGTGGCGAAGCGCAGATTACCGTCGGCACCCATGCCCTGTTTCAGGAAGAGGTGGTGTTTGCCGATCTGGGGGTGGTTGTGATCGATGAGCAGCACCGTTTCGGCGTGCACCAGCGGCTCAGCTTGCGTGAAAAGGGTCGTAACGGCGAGCGCAGTCCGCATCAGCTGATCATGACGGCAACGCCCATTCCACGTACTTTGACCATGAGCGCCTATGCCGATCTGGATTGCTCCATCATCGATGAGCTGCCACCGGGGCGCACACCGGTGCAGACCGTTGTGATTGCCGACTCGCGTCGGGATCAGGTGGTCGAGCGGGTGCGTCAGGCCTGTGAAGAGGGGCGGCAGGCCTACTGGGTCTGCACGCTGATTGAAGAGTCGGAGGCGCTTCAGTGTCAGGCGGCGGAAGTTGCCGCCGAGAGCCTGAAGGAAGCCCTGCCGCAGCTGCGAATCGGACTGGTGCACGGGCGCATGAAGCCGGCCGAAAAGGCCGATATCATGGCCCGATTCAAGGCCGCCGAGCTGGATCTGCTGGTGGCGACCACCGTGATCGAGGTGGGGGTAGATGTACCCAACGCCAGCCTGATGATCATCGAAAACCCTGAACGGCTGGGGCTGGCGCAACTGCACCAGCTGCGCGGGCGGGTGGGGCGAGGCAGTGTCGAAAGCTTCTGTGTCCTGATGTACCATGCGCCGCTGTCGAAACAGGGGCGAGAGCGGCTGGCCGTGATGCGTGAGACCACTGACGGCTTTCGTATCGCTGAGAAGGACCTGGAACTGCGTGGGCCGGGCGAAGTGCTGGGCACGCGCCAGACCGGCATGATGCAGTTTCGCATTGCGGACCTGCAGCGCGATGCCGACCTGTTGCCCCAAATACACCAGCTGGCGGCTGACCTGGAACGGCTGCCGGCGCTGAATGAAAGCCTGATCCGGCGCTGGCTGGGCAGCGGAGAAGATTATGCACAGGTTTGATACCACCCGAACGCAACCCACCCCGGAACAGCTGCTGCTGATTGAACGCCAGATCGGACGCACGCCGCGTGGGATCGAGGCGATCGCCTGCCAGACAGAAGAGGGTATTCCACTGGTATTGCAGATGCGCAGCCTGTTGGGGGATACGCCCTTTCCGACGCTCTACTGGCTCAGCTCAAAGGACCTGGATGTGGCGATCAGTCGCATTGAGGCGAACGGTTGGGTCAAGCAGATCGAGGAAGAGCTGCAGCAGAATGAAGCGCTGCGCGAGGCTTTTTACGCCCAGCAGCAGCGCTATGTTGAACGTCGGCAAGCGTTGATGCGACCGGAAGATCGGGCGCGCATAGAGGAAAAGGGGCTTGCCGAGCTGTATACCCGTTATGGCATTGGCGGTATTGCACAGTGGGACAAGGTTCGCTGCCTGCACATGCAGTATGCACACTGGCTGGCGGAAGGGGACAACGTAATCGGCGAGAGGCTGGAGCAGGAGTTTGAACTCAGCCGGACCGAAATCCGGCTGTAAAAAATGCTGCGGGCGTGTATGCGTACCACGCCCGGCACCTGACCTCAGTTGCCGGTCAGCTTGTGGTACTTGTCCATCAGCATCTCTTCGGTTTCGACGTGATCCGGGTCTTTCGGGATACAGTCAACCGGACATACCTCAACACACTGCGGCGTATCATAGTGACCGACACACTCGGTGCACTTGTTGTGATCGATCTCGTAAATCTCATCTCCCGGAGAGATTGCCTCATTGGGGCATTCCGGCTCGCATACATCACAGTTGATGCATTCGTCAGTAATCATCAATGCCATGACTGGCTACCTCACTCGCTCTGACAGGTTCGTTATTTCTGGCTCAGGTGCTGCTTCAGTGCACTGGCAACCGCCGGGTGTACGAACTGATCTACATCGCCACCCAGTGCCGCAATCTCGCGGATCAAGGTAGAGGAGATGTAGGACAGGTGCTCCGCCGGTGTCAGGAACAGGCTTTCTGCCTGAGGGGCCAGCTTGCGGTTCATGTTGGCCAGCTGAAACTCGTATTCGAAGTCGGACACGGCTCTCAGTCCGCGCAGGATAATGTTGGCCTGTTGATCGCGGACCAGGTTTGCCAGCAGACAGTCGAAGCCGATCACCTCCACATTGGGCAGGTGGGACAACGCGGTTTTGGCCAGTTCAACCCGCTCATCCAGAGACAGCAACGGTTTTTTCTTGGGGCTGGCGGCAACTGCCACTACAACCCGGTCAAACAGACGCGAAGCGCGGCCGACCAGATCGGAGTGGCCGTTTGTGATCGGGTCGAAGGTGCCTGGGTAGATCGCCGTATTCATTTCGGTTGCTGACCTTTGCATCATGTGGCAACACTGTTCGAGCGGATGTTAGCCCAATTGCCGGGGGGGCACAAATAGATTAGAGGAATGAAAGATAATAAAAAGGTTATTATAAATTGCCTTTTTATTTTTAAGGGTTATATGTATTCATGTCAATTATGACGCTTTTGTTAAACACGCCGTAACCTGCTTGCGTGCGGATACGACTACACTTAGGTTAGTTTGTCATCCATACTCACTCAAATGTAAAAGCGGCAGGGAGCGGTGCAGCAGCATGGCCAGGCGTACACGGGAAGAAGCGGAGCAGACACGGCAACTGCTGTTGGTTACGGGGCTGAGGCTGTTCAGTGAGCAGGGGATTGAAGCCACGACCCTGAAGCAGATCGCACAGGTAGCGGGCGTTACCCACGGAGCCCTGTACTGGCACTTCCGCAACCGAGCTGATCTGCTGCAGCAGATCCACCATGGCTGGATGCTGCCATTCGAGCCGGTCTGGCTGGAGCAGTGTCAGGCGGTACAGCAGGATGCACTGGCTGCGTTGAAGCTTTACCTGCTCGGGGTGCTGGACGGATTTGAGCGAGACCCCGAGGCATGTGCCCTGTACCGAGTGTTCTATCAACCTGCAGTGCTGTGCCATGACCTGCAGCCGTTGTCCGACTCTCTGGAGCAGAACCGTGCACTCTGGCTGGATCAGCTGCGCCGATTCCTGAAGCAGGCGCGCAAGCAGAAGCAGCTCAGGAAAAAGCCTGATCCTGTCGAGCTGGCCTTCACTCTGCAGCAGGCTCTTAACGGCCTGCTGCATGAGTGGTTGAGAACCAATCGCAGCTTTGGCCTCAAGGCGCAGGGAGAGCGGCTGGTTGAGCTGTTATTCGCTGGGTTGCCTTACAAATAGACGATAGGCGACCTGACCGGCGGTTTTTTCCCGGTGAAGGGTCCAGTTGGCCGGCAATGTATCCAGTGTCAGCGAATGTTCGGTCTCGATATAGATCATCGCTTCTTCACGCAACAGGTTGCGACGCTCCAGCATTTCGCAGATCGGTGCAGCCAGTCCCTTGTGAAAAGGCGGGTCCATGAATACCAGATCGTAGCGTGCTTCCTGATCCGGCTGGCGGTTATCGAGCCAGTCGAGGGCCGAGGCGGCGATGATCTCGGCGTTCTGTGCCTTGAGCAGGTTGATATTGCTTCTGAGTTGACTCACCACTTCTGAAGCCTGATCCACGAAGGTCACCGAGGCGGCGCCTCGAGACAGAGCCTCGATGCCCAGAGCACCACTGCCGCTGAACAGATCCAGGCATCGAGCCCCCGGCAGGTAACTTTGCAGCCAGTTGAACAGGGTTTCTCTGACCCGATCCGGTGTTGGCCTCAGGCCCTCGATTTCAGGAAAGCTCAGCTTGCGTCCGCGCCATTCACCGCCAATGATTCGCACCGTGGAGGTCTCGGCGGCTTTGGGTTTTTGTGGGCGGTGGTTGTTGCGGCGCGGCATGGGCAGTGTCCTTGATACTTAATGCGGCAAAGAAAGGGTGTGATAGTAATCAGACAGCAGCCGTGACTGCAACCACTGCTGCATGGCGGACAACTCCAGTGCTTCCAGCTGTGCGGGCAGGCGCTGCAGACTGTCCGGAGGCAGTTGATACAGGGCCAGCAGATCCATCCATTGTTGCCGGCCGGTATCGCCTTCCAGCTGTGTCAGCAGGGCCTGGCGTGCTGTTTCCACATTTTCTGGCTGTAGCTGCTGTAACAGCAAGGCAGGGATCTCGGGCCACTGTTCGCCCTGCAGCAGCAGTGACGCAAGCCCACCGCCTTGAGTTGCTTCCCAGCGCAGGCTGTAACCGGTCTGATGAGCGGGTGCGTCTGCCAGGCGCTGTTTCAGCCAGTGTGAAAGTGGTTGTACTACCAGCTCGCGGCCCAGCAACAGTTGTGCAAAATCCTGTGCTGAATGGACCTGAGGCAGAGTCCAGCGGTGCAGCTGCAGCTGGACGTCTGCGGCGGGCGAAACCGGTAGCGGCTTCAGGCTCAGCATCAGATTCTCTGATGGTGCCGGTGATGGTGCCGGGTCGAATATGACGGACGACAATGACAGGGGTTCAGGCCCGGTCAGGGTTATTCGCCAGTCTGACGGCTGCAGCTGCCGTGCATAATCAGCCAGCGGATCCAGCGAAGGGTGCTCATTGCTTGACGGTGGACTGGTCAGCGAGACCTCTGCATTCTGCCGCATCATGTACTGCTCGGCCTGAGTACGCTGCAACAGCGCCGACCAGTCCACCCTGGGGGGTGTTTGCAGCTGCTGCAGCAGTTGTCGCACGTCATTATCGGCAAAGGGTTTGTCGCTTTTCAGCTGCAGCAGCCGGTAGCCGGTATTCGCCTGCACCTGCACCTCCCAGCCCTGAGCGGACAGCCAGTCACCCAGCTCATCCGGTTTTTGCAGACGCATGATCCAGGCCTGTGTAATCAGGCGCTGCCGCAGCTGGATACTGGCGTCGAGTGCGGGTGGGTGCGGAGCGATCAGGTGCAGGCGAAACAGTGTCTGCTGCGGGATCACCTGCTGATAGATACGTCGATCCGAGTCGGCACTGATGACAGCGTCCGGCTGTGATTCTGGTCCCAGCAGGGACAGCAACAGGATAACAACCGGCAGTCCCCAGATCAGCAGTCGCAGCTGGCCCCGGCTCAACAGGGTCGGGCGGCGGGATTTGCTTTCCATCATGCATCTCCGGGTTTGTCGGCGTTGGCTCTGTGCTAAGATAGCCAGCCTTGTTGATTCGTTTCATTCATGCCCGTCAGACGGGCTGTTACGGTGGATATTACAGACTATGGAAGCGCTCTACACCTGGATGGCCGATCGCGGTCTTGACCCTGCCACTTTGCCCTGGATTGCCGGGGTCGTTCTGGTCGTTCTGGTACTGGTGATTGCACAGGTGTCAAAACGCCGGGCGCAACGGCTGGAACAGCCGAAAACGCAGGCAGAGGCCCAGCCCAGTGTTGAAGAGAGCCGAGCTGCTGAAGCTACCGAAGCGCTGCATGCCGAGGAGCGTGCGGCCGAAGCGGCTGAACAGCTGGCTGCAAAAGAAGCTGAGCAGCAGGCGGCAACAGAGCAGGCGCGCCTGATTGAAGAGCAAGCGGCAACCGAGCGAAAGGCACAGGCCGATGCCGATGCCGAGGCAGTCGCAGAAGCTGAGCGCCAGGCAGCCGAGAAGGCCGAAGCGGAAGCCAGGCGGCAGGCGGAGCAGGCTGCTGCAGAGGTGGCGCGCAAGGCAGAAGAAGAGGCCGCGTTACAGGCACAGGAAGCTGTACGCCGGAAAGAAGCTGAAGCGGTGGCCCGTCAGGCAGAGGAGGCTGCCCGGAAGGCTGCAGAAGCCGCCGCAGAAGCTGAGCGTCAGGCGGCAGCTGAAAAGGCCGAACAGGAGCGCAAGGCTGCCGAGGCTGAAGAGCTGGCTGCAGAAGCACCCGAGCAGCAGAAAAAGCGCCTGTTTGATCGTATCAAGACCGGTCTGAGCCGTACCAAGGCGAATTTGACCGAGCAGCTTGGTGACCTGTTTCTCGGTGCCAAGGAGATCGACGATGATCTGCTTGAAGAGATCGAAACCACCCTGCTGATGGCCGACATCGGTGTTGAAGCCACCACAGAGATCATCGAACGCTTGACCGATCGTGTTGAGCGTAAACAGCTGAAAGATGCCGAAGCCCTGAAAGACGCGCTCAAGCAGGAATTGGGTGACCTGCTTGGTGGTGTTGAACATCCATTGCATCTGCCAGCGAAAAAACCGGCTGTCATCCTGATGGTTGGCGTCAACGGCGTAGGCAAGACCACCACCATCGGCAAGCTGGCGAAAAAATATCAAACTGAAGGCAAGTCGGTGATGCTGGCCGCGGGCGATACCTTCCGTGCTGCTGCCGTGGAGCAGCTGCAGGTATGGGGTGAGCGCAACAATGTGCCCGTGGTCGCTCAGCACACCGGTGCCGATTCCGCTTCAGTGATCTTTGATGCGCTGCAGTCCGCTCAGTCCAAGGGGGTCGATGTGCTGATCGCGGATACGGCGGGTCGACTGCAAAACAAGGATAACCTGATGCAGGAGCTGCAGAAGGTGGTACGCGTCATGCAAAAGCTCGATCCTGATGCGCCGCACGAAGTGATGCTGGTGCTGGATGCGGGTACCGGTCAGAACGCCATCAGCCAGGCGAAGCAGTTCAAGGAGTCGGTGGGCGTGACTGGCATCACACTGACCAAACTTGATGGTACGGCCAAGGGCGGCATCATCTTCGCCATTGCAAAGCAGTTTGGCCTGCCGATCCGATTTATTGGCGTGGGTGAGCAGGTCGATGATCTGCGCCCGTTTGAAGCGGACGAATTCGTACACGCTCTGTTCGATTGAGGCCTCGCGATGGCAGCTATCCGGTTCAGTAACGTCTCCAAACGCTATGCCAGTGGCCAGGACGCACTGCTCAATCTGGACTTCGAACTGGAGTCCGGCGAAATGGCGTTTCTCACCGGGCACTCGGGGGCGGGCAAAAGCACCCTGCTGAGGCTGATCATGCTGATGGAGCGGCCCAGTCGAGGTCAGGTCTGGGTGGGACAGCAGGATCTGTCCCGACTGCACCGCTCGCAGATTCCCCATCTGCGTCGCCAGATCGGTGTGGTGTTCCAGAATCACCAGCTGCTGTTCGATCGCTCGATCTTCGACAACGTGGCGCTGCCGCTTCAGATCAGTGGCTATGACCCGGCCGATGCCGCCCGTCGTGTCAGGGCGGCATTGGACAAGGTAGGATTGCTGGCGCGGGAAAAGCACAATCCGATCACGCTTTCGACCGGTGAGCAGCAGCGGGTGGGCATCGCCCGTGCCATCGTGCACAAGCCTCGATTGCTGCTGGCGGATGAGCCCACCGGTAACCTGGACCCGCAACTGTCGGAAGATATCATGCGACTGTTTGGCCAGTTCAATCAGGTGGGAACCACTGTACTGATTGCCAGTCACGACCTGTCACTGATCAACCGGATGAAACATCGCATGCTCACACTCAGAAACGGCAGGCTGGTGGCAGATGGCTAGAAAAGAAACACCGGCTCAGCCCCCCCGGCGCGGCGCGCAGCAGCACCGTATACAGTTTGCCGACCGCAGCCGCAGCTGGCGGCGGCATCATGCGCTGGTGGCGCGACAGGCATTGGTCCGCTTGCGACAGACACCGGTGGCCTCATTGATGACACTGGCGGTGCTGGCAATTGCACTGGCACTGCCGGGGTTTCTGTTTACGGCACTGAGCAACCTGCAGACGCTGACCTCGGGCTGGGATACGGAGCCGCGCATCGCCCTGTACATGCAGACCGAGCTGAGCGATCAGTCGATCGACAGCTTCAGTCGTGAGCTGCTGTTGCGGGATGATTTGAGCTCGGTCGAGCTGATCAGCCGGGACAAGGGGCTGGAGGATTTCCGCCGTTATACCGCCTTTGCCGATCTGCTGGACTACTTTGATCATAACCCGTTGCCGGCGGTAATCATGGTGACTCCCCTGTCCAGCGACCCGGTCAGGTTGCCGCTGCTGCAGGCTGAGCTGCAGGCGCTGCCGGGCGTGAATGAAGCCCAGCTGGACATGGAGTGGGTGCAGCGGCTCAATGCGATTATTGCCCTGGCCAAGCGCGGCAGCTATGTACTTGGCGGGCTGCTGGCACTGGCGGTGCTGCTGGTGGTGGGCAATACCGTGCGCATGACCATCGAGAGCCGCCGTGATGAGATTATCGTCAGCAAACTGGTCGGGGCGACTGATGCCTGGGTACGTCGGCCTTTCCTGTACAGTGGTTTCTGGTACGGCCTGATCGGCGGCCTGCTGGCCTGGCTGCTGGTGCAGCTGGCATTGTTGATGCTGACAGAACCGGCGCAGGCACTGGCCGATCTGTATCTGAACCGGTTTGAGGTCAGCGGGCTGGGGCTGGTGGGTACACTGAGCCTGCTGGCAACGTCGGCCCTGCTGGGGCTTGCCGGTTCCTGGCTCGCCGTCACGCGCCACCTGAACGAGATCGAACCGGGCGAGAGTTGATCCCTGCACTCGGGGCAGGCTCACAGGGGTTGCTCTGTGAGCCGTTTCACGTTAAGTTTTTCGGTCCCCCTGTTCGTGACAGTGGCGCAGCGGAACTTTTGTGGCTATAAAAGGTCACTGTAACGAGCAATCAATCCTTGGGATTAACGTATTTTGCGAGGTCATTCCTTAATGGGCACAAGCTTGCAAGTTATTGAACATCTGTCACCGGGCCGTAATATCGATGCCTATGTTCAGACTGTGAGTGCGATTCCGATCCTCACTGCAGATGAGGAACGTGAATTGGCAGAGCGCCTCCATTACCAGAGCGATCTTGAAGCGGCACGTCAGCTGGTCATGTCACATCTGCGCTTTGTCGTACACATCGCACGCAGCTACTCCGGCTATGGCCTGCCGCTGGGTGATCTGGTTCAGGAAGGCAATGTAGGCCTGATGAAGGCCGTGAAGCGTTTTGACCCCACCATGGGCGTTCGTCTGGTTTCCTTTGCGGTGCACTGGATCAAGGCCGAGATGCATGAGTTCATCCTGCGCAACTGGCGCATTGTCAAAGTGGCGACCACCAAGGCGCAGCGCAAACTGTTCTTCAACCTGCGCTCGCAGAAGAAATCGCTGAGCTGGATGAATAACGAGGAAGTGGATGCCATCGCGGCTGATCTGGGCGTTGATGCCAAGGTTGTACGCCAGATGGAAGGCCGTATGGCTTCCAACGATACCGCCTTTGACGCACTGGCGAGCGAGGATGACGACAGCCGCTATCTGGCCCCGTCCTCCTACCTGGAAGACCATTCGGCGGACCCGGCCATGCAGCTGGAAGAATCCAACTGGGAACAGGAATCCCAGCGCCGGCTGATGAGCGCCATGGAAGGGCTGGATGAGCGCAGTCGCAATATTCTGGCTCGACGCTGGCTGGCTGACGAAAAGGCCACCCTGCATGAGCTGGCGGCTGAATACGGCGTATCGGCCGAGCGCATTCGCCAGCTGGAAAAGAACGCCATGAAAAAAATACGCGGTGCAATGCTGGAGGCCTGAGCCTCGCCGTTGTCTGTACCGTAAAGAAGCCGCCGCTGTGCGGCTTCTTTCATTTCAGGCTGACGGAGTCAAACCGTTATAATGCTCATTCAGGAGAGTTCAATGTCCGCCCGTTTCACACTGATAGCAGCTGCAGTGCTGGGTGCCATGGCAGTAGCACTGGGAGCCTTTGCCGCGCATGGCCTGCGAAGTCAGCTGAATGAGCGTCTGCTGGAGGTGTTCCAGATCGGTGTGCAGTATCAGTTCTACCATGTGTTCGCACTGTTGCTGGTGGGGCTGCTGTTGCAGCGACAGGACAGCCGAGGCCTGCGCTGGGCCGCTGCGCTGTTCCTGCTGGGCATCCTGATTTTCAGTGGCAGCCTGTATGTGTTGGCATTGAGCGGCGTACACTGGCTGGGTGCCATCACCCCGCTTGGCGGCAGCGCCTTCATTGCCGGCTGGCTGGTGCTGGCCTTTTCTGTCTTTCAACAGGGTAAAAACAATGCAGATTCAGGTGAACGGTGAGCCGCTCGAGGTGGCAGAACAGTCGAGTCTGAGTGACCTGATCGCTCAACTGGAACTGAGTGGCAAGCGTATCGCGATCGAGCTGAACCTGGAGATCATCCCGCGCAGCTCACACGCGAATACGCCACTTAAGGCGGGTGACCGGATCGAGATCGTGCACGCGATCGGCGGCGGCTGATGCAGTAACCTTGCAACGGCGCAGTACACAACCATTTTCATATCAGGATACAGATGATGTCAGAACTGGAAAACAACGATCCGCTGATCATTGCAGGACAATCCTTCAACTCCCGTTTGCTGGTTGGCACCGGCAAATACAAGGATATGGCTGAAACAGGCGCGGCGATTGAAGCCAGCGGCGCCGAGATCGTCACCATGGCCGTACGCCGGACCAATCTGGGCCAGAATCCTGACGAGCCTAACCTGCTCGACGTGATCAGCCCCGAACGCTACACCCTGCTGCCCAATACGGCAGGTTGCTATACCGCTGACGATGCCGTTCGCACCTGCCGTCTGGCCCGCGAGCTGCTGGATGGCCATGATCTGGTCAAGCTGGAAGTGTTGGGTGATCAGAAAACGCTCTACCCCAACATCATCGAGACGGTGAAAGCGGCCGAAACCCTGGTCAAGGACGGCTTCAAGGTGATGGTCTACACCAATGATGATCCGATTGTGGCCAAGCGTCTGGAAGAGATCGGCTGTGTGGCAGTGATGCCGCTGGGCTCGCTGATCGGCTCGGGCCTGGGCATTCAGAACCCGCACAACATCCGCCTGATCATGGAAGAGGCTCGGGTGCCAATTCTGGTCGATGCCGGTATTGGAACGCCCTCCGAGGCTGCCATGGCGATGGAGATGGGGTGCGCCGGCGTGCTGGTCAACTCCGCCATTGCCGGTGCGCAGAACCCGGTACTGATGGCAAAAGCGATGCAGAAAGCGGTGCAGGCCGGTCGTGAAGCCCATCTGGCCGTGCGCATGCCGCGTCGAGCCTACGCCAGTGCTTCATCACCGCTGGATGGTGTGATCAGCAACTGATACCGAATCCGGGTGCCCGCTGGGGGCCCGCAACAGACAGATACAAGATGACTGAAGAACAGAAACCGCTGCGCCGAGTGCGCAGTTTTGTGGTACGTGCCGGGCGCATGACAGAAGGCCAGCAGCGTTCACTGGATCAAAACTGGCCCCGGTACGGGCTGGAGCTGACTGGCGGTCGCCTGAACTATGCCGAGGTGTTTGGTCGCGAGGCTCCGGTGGTGCTGGAGATCGGCTTTGGCATGGGGGATTCTCTGATTGAAATGGCGCGCCGGGCTCCGGAAAAGGACTTCATCGGCATTGAAGTGCATCCGCCGGGTGTGGGGCGCCTGCTGGCTCGTGCGGCCGAAGAGGGGCTGAGCAATATTCGCGTGTACTGCGATGATGCGATTGAGGTGCTGGAGCGGTGCATCCCCGATGCCAGTCTCGACACACTGCAGCTGTTCTTCCCCGACCCCTGGCCGAAAAAGCGTCACCACAAACGTCGCATTGTACAGCCCGAGTTTGCGCAGAAGATCCGTCAGAAGCTGACCATCGGAGGCTGTTTTCACATGGCCACTGACTGGGAAAACTACGCTGAGCACATGATGGAAGTGATGAGTGCAGCGGATGGATATCGCAATGCAGCCGGGGCAGGGCAGTATTCACCTCAGCCGCAGTGGCGTCCGGTCACCAAGTTCCAGAGCCGCGGCGAGCGGCTGGGTCATGGTGTCTGGGATCTGATCTTTGAACGCGTCAACTGAGCGCAGAGCAGAACAGGAAAAACATGATGAGTGAGAATCTGACCGTTAATCGCGCGACACTGGATTACCGTGCGGCATTGAAGGCCATTACGGCCGCTGCCGAGCAGGCCGAAGCGCTGGGGGTGAGTGTGAGCATTGCGCTGGTAGGGCGCTCCGGCCAGCCGCTGGCGCAGCTGAGCCTGAACGATGCACCGCCGCAGACATCACTGCTAGCGCTGCGCAAGGCGAGAACATCAGCCGGCTTCAAGGTGCCAAGCAACTTCTTCCGTGACAACAACGCGGATGATGTACACCTGCTGGCGGCCCTGGATACCCATCCGGATCTGCTGATGCTGGGCGGCGGTCTGCCGGTCATCCTCAGCGGCGAATGCGTCGGTGCAGTGGGTGTATCGGGAGCCTCTCAGGCAGAGGACATCGCCTGTGCCGAAGCGGCGCTGTCGATGCTCGGAGCGAACGCCGACTGAGGTCGGCTTCGCCCTGATCACGGGGGGCTTATTCAGCTCCCCGGCCGTGATGTCCCTTGCCTTTGTGCCGATCATTCCGATCGCGCATCTGCTCCAGCTTCTGCTCCTGTTCCGGGGTCAGAATGTCATACAAAGCCGCCTTGTGATCAGCGCGGGCCTGCATGTGCCGCGCCATCTGCTGCTGTGCCTGTTCAATATGCTGCTGCACCTGGCGGGCATAGTCTTTCGCATTCGGGTCCAGGCCCTGTAACCCCTTGTGCGGCATCGCTGAACGTTCCGGCCTGGTCTGTTGCTGCCACAGGGCCTTGATGGCGGCCTGCTGATCAGTTGTAAGCGCCATTTTCTCCGTCATTCGCTCAAGCTGTTTTTCCGCCCGCTGCTCCTGCCGGCTGTCACGGTCGCAGTTGCCCTTCTGGCTGGCAAACACCGCAGCACTGCTGCCCAGCACCAGAGAGCCGGCGATCAGGCTGGTAATCAAGGAACGTGTTTTCATGCTTGTTCTCCACTTGTTGTATTCAGATGGCTGCAGTATGGCGCCGTAACGGGCAAAGTTGTGTGCCTGAAGCGTAAAGTTGGGTAAAGCTTTTCCGGCTGGCCGGTCGTGGCATTATGATGTCAGTAGGAGGACAGGATGATGCAGTCAAAACAGATATTGCTGGTTGATGATGATGTTGAGCTGTGCGAGCTGCTGGCGGACTACCTGCGCCACGAAGGCTTTGAGCCGGAATCGGTGCATAATGCCGAGGCGGCGCTGGCCAGGCTGGCACAGGGGGTGCCAGATCTGATGGTGCTCGACATCATGATGCCCGGCCAGAGTGGGCTGGAGTTGCTGCAGCAGATGCGGCCACGGTTCAAACTGCCGGTGATCATGCTGACCGGGCGCGGCGATGATATCGACCGCATTGTCGGTCTGGAGATGGGCGCCGATGACTATCTGGCCAAGCCCTGCAATCCGCGTGAGTTGCTGGCACGCATACGGGCTGTTCTGCGGCGCAGCCAGGGCGGCGGCGCGCCGGGCAGCATGCCGCAGCATGTGCTGTTGCTGCAGGGGATCAGCCTGGACCCTGGTCTGCGTGAAGTGCGAATCAATGATGAGCCACTGGAGCTGACCAGCACCGAATTCAATCTGCTGGCGCTGCTGATGCAAAACGCCGGGCAGGTACTGAGCAAGGAACTGCTGACCGAGCGCGTGCTGCACCGCAAACTGACCGCTTATGATCGAGCGATGGATGTGCACGTCAGCCGCATTCGACAGAAACTGGCAACAGCCGTTGGTGAGGAGTGTGATCTGATCAAAACCGTACGCGGGCAGGGGTACCAGTTTGTGCGGGAGGAGAGGTGACAGCGGTCCTTCAGCGGCTGCAATCAGGCCTGTCCAGGGCTATGGACGGAGGCTGGTATCGGCAGCTTTTCTGGAAAATGTTTCTGGTGATCTGGCTGGTGAGCGCTGTCGGCATGACCAGCGTATTTCTCTATCTGAGCAGCCGGGTGGACTCGGTCCATCGGCAGGAGGTGCTGGAAGTTCGCGCCCGGGGGCAGGCACAGCTGATGCTGGAGCGGTATGAAGAGGCGGATCCGCGCTGGCTGCGGGAGGGGCGAGATCACCACCGCCTGCGGCTGTGGATCTATCCGCAAGGCAGTGACCAGCCGCTTACCCCCTGGCGGCGTGACCCGCCAGCGGATGCCCATGTTTTCAACTTGACAACGGATGCCGGCGCGGAGTACCGCGTGCATGTGCCGCGTCCTCCCGAGGGGGTCTTCGCTGACCGTTTGCTGGGGCGACTGTTTTCGCTGCAGATGGGGCTGATACTGGTGGTCTCCACACTCTCCGGACTGCTGCTGAGTGCGCTGGTGGTGCGACCGATTCGGCAACTGAGCCGACATGTGCGCAATCTGCACCAGCAACAGGATCTGAGCCTCAGGGCCGATGACCGGCTCAGTCGACGCCGTGACGAGCTGGGCGAATTGAGTCGCGAGTTTGATCAGATGGCGGAGTATGTGGAAACGGCACTGCTGAACCAGCAACGACTGTTGCAGGACGTATCACATGAATTGCGTGCACCACTGGCCCGACTGCAGGTTGCGGCGGGTCTGGCCGAGCAGCGTCTGGGCGATGATAACCCGCTGTCACGGCGCATCAACCGTGAATGTGAGCGACTGAATGGCCTGATTGCGGAAATTGTCGGCTACACTCGACTGCAACAGGCCGGCGGCGGTGCCGATGCAGAGGTGTTCGATGTTGAGCAGCTGTTTGCCGAGCTGGCGGCTGATGTGCGTTTTCGACAGCCTCAACGGTCCGTGGGTGCTGAGGTGCAGCCCCCGCAGATGAGATTGCGCCTGCAGCGCCCCCTGCTGCAGCGAGCACTGCATAACGGGATTGATAATGCACTGAGGCACACCCCTGAAATGGCGGCGCTGAATATCAACGCCTGTCTCGAGGAAAATGCGGTCGAAATTAGGTTGCGGGATCGGGGACCGGGTGTCAGCCCCGAGTTGCTGCCGAAACTGTTTGATCCCTTTGTGCGAGGGAGTGGTGGTCATGGAGAGGGCTATGGACTGGGGATGAGCATTGCCCAGCGTGCCATTATTCAACTGGGCGGGCAGCTGGAGGCACACAACCACCCGGACGGAGGTCTTGAACTGGTTATCCGCCTGCCGCTGAGTGTGCTGGCAAGCTGACCAGTCTCACGGTTTCACCGGTGTCTACCTCCAGGCACGCGGCCAGTTCGGGGCTGATGCGGACGCGGTTCAGGCTGGGATTAAGACGGGCCTGGGTACAACGAAAACCCTGGCAGCGCGTGTTGCTGATCAGGTAGTCACGGGCATCCGGGGGCACCGGAGCCGTGTCGATCACTACCTCGGCTCGGCGGCTGCGGCGGATGGCTCGTACTTCATCGGGCCTGGCTGCCAGTGTCGGACCGGCGTCAAAAATATCCACGTAGTTCTCGTAACGGAACCCTTCCGAACGCAGCAGGCGGCAGGCCGGTTCGGTGTTGGAGTGTACCCGGCCGATCACTGCCTGAGCCTCGGCAGGCAGCAAGTGGATATAGATCGGGTGCTTCGGCATCAACTCCGCGATCACCACCTTGTTGCCTGAGCCGGTCAGGAAGTCTGCCTGCTGGTACTGCATGGAGAAAAAGTGCTGCCCCAGCCCCTCCCAGAAGGGATTGCTGTCGTGCTGGTCGGTAAAACCGCGCATCTCTGCGATGATGCGATCGGCAAAGCGTTGCGGGTGCTCGGCCATGAACAGAAAACGGGATCGAGACAACAGCCCGCCACCCCCCTGGCCCCGGTAAACCGGTCGCAGAAACAGTGAACACAGCTCGCTGCTGCCGGTGTAGTCGTTGCACAGATAGAGGGTCTGGAACTGATTGTGGATGTTGAACTGGTGTGACGCATGCACAATGGTACCAATATGATAGTGATACCAGGGCGCGTCCAGCCCGACAGCTGCGGTGACGCCACAGGTACCGAGCACCTCGCCGGTTTCGGTTTCCTCCATCACGAACAGGTAGGTGACCGGCAGCGGCTTTTTCTCCGAGCTGCGAAGTGCCTCGACAGAGCGTTCGATCTTTTGTGCCAGCAACTCAGCGTCATCGGGCAGCGAGGTGAACCCGGTGCCTGACTCGGTTGCCACGGTCAGCAACAGTGCGTGGTCACTTATGTCGATGGGTCTGATTCTGAGCATCAAGCCTCCAGCGGTCTGCCGTTCAGCCTGAGTATAGTCAGCCTGGACACAATGGTCAGGTCCCGGCATGGTGTGAGGATAAAAGCGGGGGTATCATAGACACGGTTTTCTGAAGAGGATTCGGATATGCGCAAGCGATTCTTAGGCATGTTATTCAGCGTGCTGCTGGTACTGACGGGCGCCAGTGGCCTGACCGCGTGCAGTACCATCGAGGGTGCAGGCAAGGATATTGAAAAGGCCGGTTCAGCGATCAAGGATGCCGCACGCAAGTCCCAGTAACGGCTCTGGCCTGTCGGCTCAGCCTGACCAGCGCTGCTGCAGTTGGCTGAAGGGCACCGGGCGGCTGAAGTAGAAGCCCTGTCCGGTGCGGCACCCCTGTTGCAGCAGGAACTGTTGCTGCTGTTCGGTTTCGATACCCTCTGCAATCACATCCAGCCCCAGCTGGCGAGCCATCAGGATGATGGTGGATGTGATGGCTACGTCATCGCGGTCACCGGGAATATCCTGCACGAACGAGCGGTCGATCTTGAGCTGGTTTACTTCAAGCTTTTTCAAATAGTTGAGTGATGAGTAGCCGGTGCCGAAATCATCCACCGCGATGGTGATACCCCGGCGGCGCAGTTGACGCAGAATATCGTTGATATGGCCGAAGTTGTTGACCAGCAGGCTCTCGGTTATCTCAAGCTCAAGATGGTTTCCGGGCAGGCCTGCGTTGGCCAGGATCTGGTCGATCTGCAAAATCAGTTCAGGGTCTTCAAACTGACGTGCCGAGAGGTTGACCGCCATGCGGAAGGGGCGAGTGTATATACGGCGGATGCGAGCGGCAGTCTGACAGGCCTGCTCCAGCACCCAGCGTCCGATGGGCAGAATCATGCCGGTCTCTTCAGCAATGGGAATGAATTCGTCCGGGGGGATGTTGCCATCGATCGGGTGCTGCCAGCGCAGCAGCGCTTCCATGCCGATGATTTGCCCACTGCCCAGATCAACCTGCGGCTGATAGTGCAGGTGCAGCTCGCCCTGTTCCAGCGCGTGGCGCAGATCATGCTCCAGCGTCAGCGTGCGGCGTGCCTCCGTGTTCATGCTGTGATTGAAAAAGGCAAAGGTGTTGCGGCCAGCACGCTTGGCCCGGTACATGGCCAGATCGGCGTTGCGCAACAGGCCGCTGTTATCGCAGGCATCGATACCGATCAGGGTGATGCCGATACTGGCGCTGGTCTGCAACTCGTGGGTACCGATATCCATCGGCTGTGACAGCAGGGCGATCATTTCACTGACCCGCTCACGCAGAGTGTCGAGGCTGTCCAGATCATCCAGCAGAATGGAAAACTCGTCGCCGCCAAGGCGGAACACCCGGTCCTGCCCGGGAATGCAGAAGCGCAATCGATTGGCCACGGTTTTCAGCATCAGATCGCCTGCCTCGTGGCCCATGGTGTCGTTGACCTTCTTGAAGTGGTCAAGATCGATCAGCAGCAGGGCACGATACTGGTCTGAGGGCTGTTCCAGCAGCTGGTCAAGATGCTGGCGAAATGCGCGGCGGTTGCCCAGCTCTGTCAGCGGGTCAAAGTAGGCCAGCTGTTCCAGCTGACTCTGATACTCCTTTAGCTGGGTGATGTCATCCCCCACGGAAACCAGATGCGTAATACAGCCTTTTTCATTGCTGATGGGGGCAATCGATTGCAGCGACCAGTACAGCGAGCCATCCTTGCGTCGGTTGCGCAGGGTGCCGCGCCACTTGCGATTGGCACCAATGGTGCGCCACAGGTCACGGTAAGTGTTGGGGTCGGTTTCGCCGGAGCGAAGCAGTGCCGGCGTCTGGCCCAGCACTTCCTGAAGACTGTAGCCGGTGATGTCACAGAAACGGGAATTGACGTACTCGATGCGGCCGCTGATATCGGTAATGACCACCGCACTGCCGCTGTTCTCGACCGCACTGGACAGCTTGCGCAGCTCCAGCTCACGCTGATGATACTGCTGCTCGTCAATGGCCAGAATCAGACAGCCACACACCTTGTCCTGTTCGTCATACAGGACTGACGCGTTGAGTTGCAGAGAGAAGGTATGGTGCTGATGCTGACCGCGGAACTGTGACAGGGAGAAGGCGTGCTGCTGGCCGCTGGCCAGATGGGCCAGATTTTTTTTCAGCAACGCTCCCAGCGGTGCCTGCAGAAACAGCTCCTGTGGCAGCTCGCCCTCGGTCTGGTGCAGCAGACGTCGCAGTGTGCGGTTGCTGTAGTGGCAGCGGCCGTCGAGACTCAGCAGACAGATGCCGGCAGGTGAATGCTCCAGAGCAGGCAGTAGCTGCGATACAAGAGCCGAGTTACAGGGCAGTATATTGGCCATGACAGGGCGCCATTTGCTGCTGATCCATCAGAATACCCCTACTATGCGTATTGGAAATACATCATGGCAGGAGAAATCGGGGTTGGCAATGTCTTAATTGATACTGAATGGAGACGGTGGAGGGAGGCTGGTTAGTATATTGAACGCCCGACCTGATAGCCGGGCGTTCGCCATCAGAGCGCGTCCGGGCCCGCTTCGCCGGTACGGATACGAATCACCTGCTCAAGCGGCATGACAAAGATTTTGCCATCGCCAATCTTGCCGGTGTTGGCGGTTTTGCTGACCGCTTCGATCACCTGATCCAGCATATCGTCATCGATGGCCACTTCGATCTTGACCTTGGGCAGGAAGTCGACCACGTATTCGGCGCCTCGGTAAAGCTCGGTGTGGCCCTTTTGGCGGCCAAAGCCCTTGACCTCGGTGACAGTCACACCCTGAATGCCGATATCGGACAGGGCTTCACGAACGTCATCCAGTTTGAACGGCTTGATGACCGCGGTGACGAGTTTCATCATTCAAGTCCTCATGATCTGTGGTAATCCCACGGAGCTCCGGCCGAAAGGTCGGCGGAGAAACCAGTGGCGTCAGTATACCCATAATCAAAAGGCCGCGCATATCGGCGCAGCCTGAAAAACACGCGGGAGGCATGTCTGCCTCCCGGAGTTATGATTTTACTTCTTGCCACCGGAAAACTCTGGGTAGGCTTCCATGCCGCACTCGGCCAGGTCGACCCCTTCGTACTCTTCCTCTTCGCTGACACGGATGCCCATGATCGCCTTGATGATGAACCATACCGCCAGACTGGCGATGAAGACCCAGCCGAAGATGGATACGATACCCAGCAGCTGTGCACCGTAGCTGGCATCAGCGTTGCTCAGCGGTACCGCCAGCAGACCCCAGATACCGACCACACCGTGAACGGAGATGGCACCGACTGGATCGTCGATACGCAGCTTGTCCAGGGTCACGATGGAGAACACCACCAGTGCACCACCGACCGCACCGATCAGACTGGATGCGAGAGCGGACGGGCTCAAAGGATCAGCCGTGATCGCAACCAGACCTGCCAGTGCACCGTTCAGTGCCATGGTCAGGTCCGCCTTGCGGAACCACAGGCGGGCCAGAATCAGGGCTGCAATCACACCGCCGGCAGCGGCTGCGTTGGTGTTCACGAAGACCTGAGCGACGGCGTTGGCTTCACCCACATCAGACAGTTTCAGCTCGGAACCACCGTTGAAGCCGAACCAGCCCAGCCACAGGATGAAGGTACCCAGAGTGGCCAGCGGCAGGTTGGCGCCCGGGATCGCGTTGATCTCGCCATTCTTGCCGTATTTGCCCTTACGAGCGCCCAGTACCAGTACACCGGCCAGTGCAGCGGAAGCACCCGCCATGTGGACGATACCAGAGCCGGCGAAGTCGAAGAAGCCCGCTTCACTCAGGAAACCGCCACCCCAGGTCCAATAACCGGACGTTGGGTAGATGAAACCGGTCATGACCACGGCGAAGGCCAGAAACGCCCACAGCTTCATGCGCTCGGCCACGGCACCGGAGACGATGGACATGGCGGTTGCCACGAATACCACCTGGAAGAAGAAGTCGGAGCGAGCGGAGTAGTAGGGGGCATCATCGCCACCGGCCAGCACCGCATCAACACCGTTCTCGTCACCGATCAGGGCGCCAAGGCTGGGGATGATGCCGCCTTCGTCAGAGCTGTACATCAGGTAATAGCCACACAGCAGGTACATGGTACAGGCGATGGCATAGAGGGCGATGTTCTTGGTCAGGATCTCGGTGGTGTTCTTGGCACGCACCAGACCCGCTTCCAGCATCGCGAAACCGGCCGCCATCCACATCACCAGTGCACCGCACATGAGGAAGTAGAAGGTATCGACCGCATATTTCAGCTGGGTCAGATCCCCGGCTGTCGCATTAAGTAGTTCTTCCATTGTTTTATCCTCCAGAGAGATAAAAAACGTCGATTGTCAGTCAGGTTTAGAGCGCGTCGTGACCGGACTCGCCAGTGCGGATACGGATCACCTGCTCCAGACTGGTGACGAAGATCTTGCCGTCACCGATCTTGCCGGTTTGGGCAGCCTTGGAGATCGCTTCAAGTACCTGATCGACAATGTCATCCGCCACGGCTGCATCAATGCGAACCTTGGGCAGGAAGTCGACCACATACTCTGCCCCGCGGTAGAGTTCGGTATGACCTTTCTGACGGCCGAAGCCTTTCACTTCGGTGACGGTAATGCCCTGCACACCGATTTCCGAAAGTGCTTCACGAACATCATCGAGTTTGAACGGTTTGATGATGGCTGAGATCAGTTTCATTGTTTGGGTCCTCTTCTCAGTACTCATAAGGCCTGCGTCCTCGGGAGCGGGTTGTCAGGCCATGTGTACTGACTAAGCGAAGCTTGTGCCAATTTGTTTTTATCTTTTTAAAACAGAAGGTTGTAATTTATGTTGATGGCAAAGTGGGTATTTGGCGAATGATATGCGGGTGATACGGGCCGGTTTGGTGCACTAATCTGGTGCGAGTGCTCTTTTGGTGCACGTTATGGAATCTGACGCCGAGGCCGTTCTGGTTTATAGTGGCGGAACTGAGATGCAACCTTGTGCAGGAGCCCCGGATGATCCACCAGAAATTGATCGATAGCCTTTCCGGCCAGTTCAGCCAGCTGCTGGCCGGGCGCCCAGACCTTCCCGGTCAGCAGGAGCTGCAAAGCCAGGTGCGCAGCATGCTGCAGGGCACCTTTGCCAAACTGGATCTGGTGACCCGGGACGAGTTTGAAGCACAGCAGGCGGTACTGATGCGCACCCGCGAGAAGCTCGAGCAGCTTGAGCAGCGTCTGGCGGCACTTGAACCGTCGGCAGAGAGCCCCGCTCCGGCAGCCACGGATAACAACACTCAACTCTGAGCCCCCTCCAACGACACAAGGATAGTGTCATGTCACTTGCAATTATTCATACCCGAGCCCAGCTCGGAATCGAGGCTCCGGCGGTCACCGTTGAGGTGCACCTGTCGGGTGGCCTGCCCTCCATGTCGATCGTTGGCCTGCCGGAAACGGCGGTCAAGGAAAGCCGTGAGAGGGTACGCAGTGCTCTGATCACGGCCGGATTCGACTTTCCTCAGCGCCGCATCACCATCAACCTGGCACCGGCTGATTTGCCCAAGGAAGGTGGCCGTTATGATCTGGCGATTGCCGTGGGTATACTGTTGGCATCCGGTCAGTTGAAGCGCTGGAAGGGCAGTGAAGCGACCGAAATGATCGGTGAGCTGGCGCTGTCCGGTGCGGTGCGACCGGTACGGGGAGTGCTGCCTGCCGCCGTGGCGGCAGGTCGCTGCGGTCGCAGCCTGATAGTGGCACTCGATAATGCGGCTGAAGCAGTGATGGCACAGCGCACGGAAGTGTTTGCGGTTGGGCATTTGCTGGAACTGGTGGCGCATCTGACCGGCAAGCAGCGACTGGAGCCGGTGCTGGGCTCGCGCTCTGTTGCTCCCGTTGAGGAGGGGCCTGATCTGGCCGATGTGAAAGGCCAGTTGCAGGCGCGCCGCGCACTGGAGGTTGCGGCTGCAGGGGGGCATAACCTGCTGTTTTCCGGACCGCCCGGCAGTGGCAAAAGCATGCTGGCAGCGCGATTGCCGGGATTGTTGCCGCCGCTGGAGACCGAACAGCAGCTGGAGGTTGCCGCGATCTGCTCCGTTGCCGGGCATGATGTGCGACCTGCTTGCCATGGTGTGCGCAGTTTCAGGGCACCGCACCATACAGCGTCGGCAATTGCGCTGGTGGGCGGCGGCAGCCACCCCCGTCCCGGCGAAATATCACTGGCACATCAGGGGGTGCTGTTTCTGGATGAGTTGCCCGAGTATCCGCGCCGTGTACTGGAAGTCTTGCGTGAGCCACTGGAAACAGGAGAAATCCTGATCTCCCGTGCGGCTCGCCAGACCCGTTACCCGGCCCGATTTCAGCTGGTGGCCGCGATGAACCCCTGCCCCTGTGGCTATCATGATGATGGTACGGACCGCTGTATCTGCACCCCCGATCAGATTCGGCGCTATCAGCAGAAGATATCGGGTCCGCTGCTTGACCGGATCGACCTGCAGCTGCAGGTGCCGGCGCTGCCGCCTGAGGCGTTGCTGCAGCCGGACCAGCCGGGGGAGTCCAGTGCTCGGGTGCGACAGAGGGTGGTGGCAGCCCACGCACGGCAGCTGGAGCGGCAGGGCTGCATGAACCGGGAACTGGGTGGCCGTGATCTGGAAGCGTACTGTGCACTGGATGATGCGACCCGCACCTTGCTGGTCAGAGTGATGCAGCAGAGTCAGCTGTCGGCTCGGGCATGTCATCGTCTTTTGCGGGTGGCCAGGACATTGGCGGATCTGGCGGGCGAAGCGCGAGTCGGTCAGGAGCAACTTCTGGAGGCTCTGGCCTTCAGGGGACTTGCTGGCGCTGACTGTGGCTGAGCAGCGCCAGAAACTGCTCTTCGCAGATGGGGCGGCTGAAGAAATAGCCCTGAACCTGGTCGCAGTCATGCCGAATCAGAAACTCCAGCTGGTCGCGATTTTCCACCCCCTCGGCGATCACCTGTTTGTTCAGGTTGTGGGCCAGGCTGATCATGGCGCGAACGATCTCTTCATCGTCCGCGTTGCCGGGTATGCCGGCAACGAAGGACTTGTCGATCTTGAGTGTGGCCACCGGCAGCTTCTGCAGCAGGCTGAAGGAAGAGTATCCGGTACCGAAGTCATCCAGTGAAAACTCCACACCCAGTGCACTGAGCTGGGTGATCGATTCACGCACATGTTCTTCGTCACTGCACAGCGCCGTTTCAGTCAACTCGAATTCCAGAGTGTGGGTGTCGATCAGGTGCTGCTTGATCAGACGCTCAATTGTGGTCGCGAGAAAGCGATCCTGGAACTGTCGGAATGACAGGTTGATACCGATACGGCCGTTCAGTCCTGACGCCAGCATGTTCGGCAACGATTTGCCCACCTGTTGAATGACCCAGTAGCCCAGTGGCACCACCAGCCCCGAGGCTTCGCAGTCGGGGATGAAATGATCCGGCGTGAGCAGGCCGCGTTCCGGGTGCTGCCAGCGAATCAGCGCCTCGGCACCACAGATGTTGCCTTCGCGCAGATCGATGCGTGGCTGATAGAACAGCACGAATTCTTCCCGCTGCAGGGCGCGCCAGAGCTCGGGATCATAGCCGGGTGTGGGTTCAGGGTTCTGCAACTGCTGCAGCTGTTCCAGCTTGCGTAGCCGATCATGGCACAGCAGCAGGTGGCTGCAGTAGCGCAGCACACGACGCAGAGTGGTGTCACAGGCCTCATCGGGCAGAAAATAGTCGTTGCAGGGGTCCGTCAGCAGTGCCTGCCAGTGCTGGTCAGGCTGTTGTGTCAGCAGCAGCACGGAGGGGGCTGTGGGGCAGTGCTTGCGAAGTCGACTCAGTGTGCTGCTGGCGTGTTCTGGGCAGGCGGTTTCCAGCAGGATGATCAGAGCAGAAAACTGTTGCAGGATGGGGACGGCGGCTTCAGGAGAGCGACAGCGAAACAGGTGCCCCTGCCACCAGGGTTCCAGCCAGCTTCGCCAGCTCGCTTCCAGCTCATCGGATGCACTGATCAGCATCAGTGCAGGATGTCCGGGTTCTGTCGGGTTTAGCGGCTCATCATCTGCCAGCATGGTACTGCTTCCCCTTTACACCTGAATAATACCTCCGCAGAGGGTCTGAATTTCATCAGGGGGCCATGTCATAATAGGCGACTGCCATGATCGACGTCCGAGGTTATCACGCTTTGGTGATGGCCAGAAGCACGCGATCCTGCCTTCTGCTTGTAGCATTACATCAAACGGTTGTATCAGAGATGTATCGGCCGGTATCGATCCGGGTTTAATTTTTTTCGAGGTGACATGAGCAGACTCAACCCACGCCAGCGCGAGGCGGTGCACTACATCGGCGGTCCCCTGCTGGTTCTGGCAGGTGCCGGCTCCGGCAAAACCAGTGTGATCACGCGGAAAATTGCCTGGATGGTACAGGAGGCCGGTATTGAGGCGCGCCGCATAGCCGCCGTGACCTTTACCAACAAGGCGGCACGCGAGATGAAGGAAAGGGTGAGCCAGCTGCTGCAGGGGAAGGAAGGGCGCGGGCTCACGGTTTCCACCTTCCATACCCTGGGGCTGTCGATCATCCGTCGTGAGCGCAAGCATCTGGGGCTGAAATCCGGATTTTCGCTGTTTGATGATCAGGACAGCAAGGCCCTGCTGCGCGATCTGATGCTGCAGAATGACGAAGATACCGACCAGCTCAACGAGGTGCAGCACCGGATCTCCAACTGGAAAAACGACATGCTGACGCCGGATCAGGCACTGGCGGAGGCGCAGCTGCCACAGGATATTCTGGCCGCCCGTGCCTACGAGGCCTATGACCGCCACCTGCGCGCCTATAACGCGGTGGACTTCGATGACCTGATCCTGCTGCCGGTACAGCTGTTCAGCAACCATCCCGATGTGCTGGAGCGCTGGCAGCGCCGTATCCAGTACCTGCTGGTGGATGAGTATCAGGATACCAACCTGTCCCAGTATCGGCTGGTACGCCTGCTGGTGGGGCACCGCAGCGGTCTTACCGTGGTGGGCGACGATGACCAGTCGATCTACGCCTGGCGCGGTGCGAGGCCGGAGAATCTGGCCCAGCTGCAGACCGACTTTCCCAGTCTCAAGGTGGTCAAGCTGGAGCAGAACTACCGCTCCACCAGCCGTATTCTCAAGGCCGCCAACACCCTGATCGCCAACAACCCGCATGTGTTCGAAAAAACCCTGTGGAGCGAGATGGGCTATGGTGACCCGATCCGAGTGATTCATACCCGCAACGATGATGCCGAGGCCGAGCGGATCGCCACCGAAATCCTCGACCGTCATCTGCGTGAACGGATCGGCTTCCGTGACTTTGCCGTGCTGTACCGTGGTAACCATCAGGCGCGCCTGATCGAGATGAAGCTGCAGCACTATCAGGTGCCCTACAAACTCAGTGGCGGCACTTCCTTCTTCGCCCGTGCCGAAATCAAGGACTTGATGAGCTACTTCAAGGTGTTGATCAACCGCGATGATGACAACGCTTTCCTGCGCATCATTAACCTGCCGCGGCGCGAAATCGGTCCCAGCACACTGCACCGACTGGGCGAGTACGCCTCCGGGCGTGAAGTCAGTCTGTTCGAGGCCTGTGGCGAGCTGGGGCTGGAGCAGGTCTTGCCGGCACAGGCAGTGGAACGGCTGCGCCGTTTCTGCGATCTGATCGATCGGCTGTATCAGCGCTGCCGTGACGGTGACCCCATCGCTGCCATCCATGAACTGATGGACGAGATCGATTACCCTGGCTGGATCCGTCAGAACGCCTCCAGCGATGTGGTGGCCGAGAAGCGGATGCAGAATGTCTACTTTCTGATCGAGTCACTGCAGTCCACGCTGGAGCGGCTGCAGGAAGAAGATGAAGGCGCAGGTATCGAGGACGCGATTGCTCGGCTGGTGCTGCTGGACATGCTCAACCGGCAGGAGGAGGAAGACGACTCCGATCGGGTACAGCTGATGACCCTGCATGCCTCCAAGGGGCTGGAGTTCCCCCATGTGTTTCTGCTTGGCATGGAGGAGGAGCTGCTGCCGCACCGCAACAGCATTGAGATGGATACCATCGAGGAGGAGCGTCGACTGGCCTACGTGGGCATTACCCGGGCGCAGAAAACACTCACCATGACGCTGGCGAAACAGCGGCGGCAGTTTGGCGAGTGGATGGACTGCACACCCAGTCGATTCATCGATGAATTGCCGCAGGAAGATCTGGAGCGTGAGGGGCTGGGTGAAGCGAGCCCGGAACAGAACCGGGCTCGCGGTCGTGCGACGCTGAACGGGCTCAAGGGGTTGCTGGATGACCTCTGAGCAGCCCCCTCTGCCTCAGCCGTAAACGGCGTGAGGCAGCCAAGTAGCCAGCCCGCTCTGCCAGGCAATCAGCGCCAGTACCAGCAACTGAATCATGATGAACGGCACCACACCCCTGTAGATCTGTCCGGTGGACACGCTGTCGGGCGCCACCCCGCGCAGATAGAACAGGGCAAAGCCGAACGGCGGTGTCAGGAAAGAGGTCTGCAGGTTAATCGCCAGCATGACACCCAACCAGATTGGGTCCAGCCCCATGCTCAGCAGAATCGGCGCCACAATCGGCACCACCACAAAAGTGATCTCGATGAAGTCGAGGAAGAAACCGAGCAGGAATACGATCAACATCACTACGGCCATGGCGCCGACAACGCCGCCGGGCAGGTCGGTGAGGAAGTCGCTGACCATCTCGTCACCGCCATAGCCACGGAACACCAGCGAAAAGATTGATGCGCCAATCAGGATCATGAACACCATGGAACTGACCTGAGTGGTGGAGCGCATTACTGCATGAAGGGTCTTGAGGCTGAATGCCCGACGCATCATCGCCAACAGAATGGAACCCACAGCACCCACCGAGGCTGCCTCCGTGGGCGTCGCAAAGCCGCCCAGAATGGACCCGAGTACCAGCCCGATCAGCAGCACAGGCGGCAGCAGAGCCTTCAGCGCACGCATCCAGAGGTTGGTAATCTGGCTCAATTCTTCAGCGGGAATGGCCGGCACCGCCTTGGGGCGGGTAATCGCTACAAACACCATGTAGCCGATATAGGCGATCACCAGCAGCAGGCCCGGAATCAGGGCGCCAAGGAACAGATCTCCCACGGTGACAGTATCCGGCGAGAAAATGCCCCGATCGATCTGCGACTGTTGATAGGCAGACGAGATCACATCCCCCAACAGCACCAGTACGATTGAGGGTGGAATGATCTGGCCCAACGTGCCCGAGGCGCAGATGGTACCGGTGGCAACGGCCGGATCGTAACCACGGCGGAGCATGGTTGGCAGCGACAGCAACCCCATGGTCACAACGGTGGCACCGACGATGCCGGTGCTGGCCGCCAGCAACATCCCCACCAGCGTGACCGAGATGCCGAGGCCTCCCCGCATGGAGCCGAACAGCGCCGCCATTGTATCAAGCAGTTCTTCGGCAATCTTCGATTTCTCCAGCATGACCCCCATGAAGACGAACAGGGGCACCGCAATCAAAACCTCGTTGTACATCACACCGAAGATGCGGTTGGGCACCGCCTGCAGGAAGACGGCGTCAAAGTGGCCGGTCAGAATTCCCGCGCCGGCAAACAGCAGGCCGGTGCCGGCCAGCGCGAAGGCAACGGAATAGCCCATCAGCAGAATGAAAATGGCGCCGACAAACAGCAGTAAAGGCAAATACTCGATCACAGCGCGTGCTCCTCTTCAGCAGCGGGCAGATGGGCGTAGCCGCTGATCACCAGAAGGCTGCGCAGCAGTTCTGCCAGTCCCTGCAGGATCATCATGGCAGGCATGACGAGCAGTGCGGTTTTAAGCAGATAGCGATAGGCCAAACCGCCTGACTCTTGCGAGGCTTCCTTGATGGACCAAGACGAGGCCACATAGTCCCAGGACATCCAGAAAATGAAAATGCACACCGGCAACAGCAGAAACAGGGTGCCGAACAGGTTGATCCAGGCCTTGCCCTTCTCGCCCAGCGGACGGTAGATGATGTCCACGCGCACATGGCCGTCATGCTTGAGGGTGTAGGCAGCGCCCAGCAGAAACACCAGGCTGTGCATGTAGATGATGGATTCTTGAAGCGCCGTATTGCCCTGATTGAACACGTAGCGCTGCACGACGACAACGAAGGTACCCAATACCATCAGCAGGGTCATCCAGGCGACCGTGCGCCCGGTCCATTCGCTGAAGCAGTCCAGCCAGCGCACCAGCGCTGCAACGGGATGAGATTGGCTCATTGGATTTCTCGATTCTGTTATTGTGATGACGGCGTGAAAGTATATCAGCAAAGTCTGGTATGACATTACCGTCGTTGCAGATGACTACAGCTTGAGCCGGCTGTGCCGTACAATAGACTTCAACACATCCCAAGCGGAGACACTGATGAGCGAAATGCTGAACCTGGAGCGCGAGCTGGAGACGTTTGAACCCTGGCAGCTGACCGCCTTTTCTGCGGCTCTGACGGAGCGCATGTTCCCCAACTTTGCCCTCTTTGCCCGGCTGGTCGACTTTGGTGACCCGGCTCGGATGCGCCTACTGCTGGATGGCGTCTGGGACAGCCTGGCCGGCACTGGGGCAAAGGTAAACTTTGAAGTCCAGCTGGATCAGGTTGAGGCCAACATGCCGGATCTGGATGAGTACGACATGTATGGTGCCCTGCCGGCGCTGGATGCGATCGTAGCACTGAATGCCACTATCAACTGCCTGCTGGAAAAAGACCGCTCAGAGGCTGCTAACGTGGGCCAGCTGTCCCGCGAAAGTGTGGCGACCTTTATCGAAGTCACCGAAAGTGATGACGAGCTGTCTGACGAGGATCTGGTCAGGCTAATCAATACCCATGAGCTGATGCAGGCCGAAGATGGCTTTCGTGACGAAGTGATCGAACGGCTGCAGAATCAAAAACAGCCGAGCGCTGCCTTTGTGCGCGAATTGCGTGAGTTGGCGCGCAATGAGGGTGTCAGCAACATCGGCATCAGCGACGAAGACGACTGATCATGCTCAAGCTTGGTCTGTTATTGCTGGTGTTGCCGGGCGTGCTGCTGATGGGCGCTTACCTGTATGACCTGTCGCTGGTCGAAGCCTGCCTCGACAGCGGCGGCTCCTGGGACTATCTCGAAGCGCGCTGTGATACCGAGCGGCAGCACGCTTTTGTACCCTATATGGCGCGTCACCCACTATTGGTGAACGGCGGCATGCTGCTTTCGGTGCTGGGGTTGCTGCTGTGCATCGCTGGCCTGTACCGGCGTCGTTAACCGCTCAGGAGCTGTTTCAATGTTTAAAAAAATTCTGCTGGCACTGATCCTGTTGCCACTGCTGTTCATTCTGTTTTTGTGGCAGGTCAACCCGAGCTGGTGGCAATCGATGAAGGCCGAGTGGCTGGCCGAGTTCAATGCCGAACGTGCAGAGGCGGCTGCCAGCTGGCGCAACGATGGGTTGGCGTTCGGCCGATTGAATAATCAGCAAACCTGTCTGGAGCAAAGCCTGAGCAACTTTGACGGCTGCACCGGGTTTGACTGCACCGTCAATTATGGTCGCTTTCTCAGGGCCTGTCTGGAAACCGCACAGCCCAGCGATGGCTTCTGCGAAGCGGTACCGGGGTTTCGTGAAGAGCCGACCGAAGATGACAAAGCCTGGGCCAAGGATGAGTGCTGGGGGCGCAACATCCGCGGCGAAGGCTGCCGCCTGCTGATGCGTCAGCAGCAGATGTTCTGTGGCCCGGCAGAAGATGAAACGGCGGCATCCCTGCCTAAACCCGAATCAGAAGGTTAACACCAGCTTGCCGCGCACATGCCCGGTGGCGCTCAGGCGGTGTGCCTCGGCTGCCTGGTCCAGCGGCAAGTTGTCGGTCAGGTTCAACATCACCTTGCCGCTGGACGCCAGCATTGCCAGCTCATGCAGCTGGCCGGCATCAGGGCGGGCGCGAATGCTGCTCACCTTCAGCCCCTTGGTCTCACCGGCCGCGATCACCTCGGCAGCCGTGACGGAGGGCAGGGTGATCATTTTGCCATGGGGCTGCAGGCAATCGAGTGCACGAATCGCGGTATCGCCGCCCACGCCATCAATGATCAGGTCAGCATCATGGATCAGGTTTTCCACCTGCTGGCGCTGATAATCGATCACGTCATCACAGCCGAGACTTTGCAAAAACGCCTTGTTGCCATGGGAGGCTGTGCCGATCACATAGGCGCCTTTCCATTTCGCCAGCTGTACCGCCAGATGGCCTACACCGCCCGCCGCGGCCAGTACCAGAACTGACTGACCATTTTTCAGATCGCCGGCTTCAAACAGTGCCTGCCAGGCGGTCAGGCCTGCCAGCCCGAGGCCTGCGGCGGTTATCGGATCCAGTGCGCTGGGGCGTTGGCTGACCTGATCAGCCGGGGCAATCAGATACTCGGCATAGCAACCGGCCGGCTGCGGAAAGCGGATAAACCCCATGACTTCATCACCCTGACGCACGTTGTTGACGCCGTCACCCAGAGCTTCAACACGGCCGGCGAACTCCCAGCCGGGGCAAAAGGGCAGGGCTTCAATGAAACTGCTGGCGCCGCCACCGGAGCAGGTTTTCCAGTCGATTGGATTAACCCCGGCAGCGCGGTTGTGGATCAGTACCTCACCCGGCCCCGGTTGTGGCTGTTCCAGCTCGTCCAGCTGCAGATTTTCAGGCCCGCCAAAGGCATGGATACGGATCGCTTTCATGTGTACTCTCCCCGGATTGTGCGGCTGGCTTGATCGGCCGTCATCAAACGTTAACTGATACCAAGAGTAAAGTGATCCTGCCATGTCTGGCAAACTCTGTGTGATCATCCTCGGGAGGCAAGATGAAGGGAAACCCCGTACGTGGTGGCAGCTACCTGCTGCGTGGAGCGGCAATGTTGCCGCAACCCGGTATTCGGCGTTTTGTGCTGGTACCCCTGTTGATCAACCTGTTGCTCTTCATTGCTGCCATCTGGCTGCTGACGAAGCAGTTCACCCATTGGGTCGAATATGGACTCGGATACATGCCGGACTGGGCCGGCTTTCTCTACTGGCTGTTCTGGCCGCTGTTTGCACTGGTGGTGATGGTCGGTGTCTATTACGGCTTTTCCATTGTGGCCAATCTGATCGCCGCGCCCTTTAACGGCTTTCTGGCCGAAAAGGTGGAGCAACAGCTGCGAGGGTCTCCGCTGGTGGATGAGGGCTGGGGGGCTGTGCTGGCGATGATTCCACGAGCTCTGCAGCGAGAGCTGCAGAAACTTGCCTATTATCTGCCGCGTTTTCTGCTGTTGCTGTTGATTACGTTTATTCCGGGCCTGAATCTGCTCGCGCCACTGCTCTGGTTTCTGTTCGGGGCCTGGATGATGTCGATTCAGTACTGCGATTACCCGATGGACAACAACAAGGTCAGCTTCGGTCAGATGAAACAGTTGATGAAGGCACGTCGAGTGACTTCGATCGGCTTTGGCGGGCTGGTGCAGCTGGGAATGCTGGTGCCGGTGCTCAACCTGTTCCTGATGCCCGCGGCGGTGGTAGGCGCTACCATTTTCTGGGTAGAGGAGTACGCAGACCAGGTCCGTGAGGTCAATCCTGTGGCGACACCACCAGCTCGGCAGGGAAGTGGCAGCTGAAGCAGCTGCCCTTGCCGGGCTTGCTGTTGATCTCCAGACGGGCACCAAGACGCATCAGCACATGCTTGACGATGGCAAGCCCAAGCCCGGTACCGCCGCTGGCGGATGACCGGCTGTCGTCCACGCGATAGAAACGCTCGGTGAGATGAGGAATATGCCGCGCCTCGATACCGATACCGCTGTCGGTCACGCTGAAGTGGCCGCCCTTGGCATCGGCCCACCAGCGAATCAGGATACGGCCCTCGTCAGGGGTGTAACGCACAGCATTGAACACCAGGTTGGAGAGCGCACTCTGCAGTTCGGCGGGAACGCCCAGCAGGTCATGTTGTGGATCGACCTGTAGCTCGAACTGGTGATTGCGCTCGCCGGAGAGCGTCACGGCATCCTCATGGATATGGCTGATCAGGCTTTGGATCAGTACTGGCTTGAGGGTGGCGACCTGACGGGAAGTGGCTTCCAGTCGTGACAGCAGCAACAGGTCCTGCACCAGGTTTTCCATCCGTCGGGCCTGTTGTTGCATCTGACTGAGCCCTCGCATCAACGGTTTTGGCAGGTCCTGATCCAGAAAGGTTTCCAGATAGCCACGAATAACGGTCAGTGGCGTGCGCAGCTCGTGGGAGGCGTTGGCAACGAAGTTCTGTCGAGTCTGCTCCAGCTGAGTCAGGCGAGTGATGTCACGGGCCACCAGCAGACGATCATCGGCGCCAAACAGGCTGATCTGATACTGCAGCCGGGTATCGCCTCCCAGAGGGGAGGGCAGCTCCAGAGGCTCCTGATAGCGGCCCTTGCGGAAGTAGTCCACAAACACGGGGTCTCGCACCAGATTCAGCAGCGGCTTGCCCCGGTCGGAGGCGTGACGCAACCCAAGCAGCCGCTCGGCGGCCAGATTCCACCATTCCAGGTTATTGTTGCGGTCGATGATGATGACCGCATCGGGCAGGGCCGCCGAAGACTGCTGGAAGCGGGAGATGATGTTGCGCAAGGAGGCTTCACGCGCCTGTGTACGTTTCTGCATCCGTGCCAGGGCATCCAGAATTTCGCCCCAGGCTCCGGGCAGCTCGGGAGGCTCCTGTGAAGTATCGCCCACCAGCCACTGACGCAACACATTGAAACGGCGAATCTGAATCACCGCCCAGACGATCATGCCAAGGGTAATGCCGGCAATCGGAAAACCCAGCACCGCACCCAGAATCAGGCCCAGACCGGCGCTGAGCAGCAGGCTCATCAGCAGCGAGTGCCGCGCTATGTGCATGAAGTCACTCCATTCCGATCCTGTGAATGCGGTGACCGAAGCCGATCAGGCCACCTGTGCCGAAAAACGGTATCCGGTGCCGCGTACCGTTTGTACCAGATAGTCGTGACGCTCGCCCAGTGCCTTGCGCAGGCGACGAATATGCACGTCTACGGTACGTTCTTCCACATATACGTTGCCGCCCCACACCATATCCAGCAGCTGGCTGCGGGTATAGGCCCGATCCGGGTGCGTCATGAAAAACTGTAACAGACGGAATTCGGTCGGCCCCAGCTCCAGCGGTCGGTTCTCTGCGGTCACGCGGTGCGAAACCGGGTCCAGTGTCAGGTTGTCCACCGTTACCGGTTCCTCTACCCCTTTTGGGGTGGCACGGCGCAGCACGGCCTTGAGACGGGCAACCAGCTCGCGTGGCGAGAACGGCTTGGTGATGTAGTCATCAACACCGGCTTCCAGCCCTTGAATCTTGTTGTCCTCGTCCGCCTTGGCAGTCAGCATAATGATCGGAATGTCGGCCGTCACCTCATCCTTGCGCAGGCGGCGGGCAAACTCGATGCCGCTGGTGCCGGGCATCATCCAGTCGAGCAACAGCATGTCGGGCTTGTTATCAACGATACGGGCATGGGCCGACTGGGCGCTGTCGGCCTCTTCACATTCGTAACCCGCCATCTCAAGTGCCACCGCGATCATTTCGCGGATCGGCGCTTCGTCATCAACGATCAGTACACGTTTGGACGCAGACATGTTTCTGCCTCTTTTACAGACATTTAATCAGAGTCTGGTATTACAAGACGTTTTGGTTACACAAATATGACATTGGCAGATTTTCTTGCGCTTGTCAGTGTCCGGCTCAGGCGCGCAGCGCGTATTCCAGAATCAGGCCCAGCAGGACCAGCAGCTCGGCATAGTGGTTGTTGAGGAAGGCCTGAAAGCAGGGCATCCGCTCTCGTGCTCGGATCAGCCAGTGCTGGTAGACGAACAGGGTGGCGGCACCGGCAAGGCCCAGCAGATACCACAGCCCCAACTGTTCGATCTGACCCACCCAGATCAGTACCGCCAGTGTGGCCAGCTGCAGCAGGGCGATGATGAGTCGGTCATGGCGACCAAACAGCACAGCGGTGGATTTGACACCGATTTTCAGATCGTCATCGCGGTCCACCATGGCGTACTGCGTATCATAGGCCACGGTCCAGAGCAGTTTGGCCAGATACAGCAGCCAGGCGGTCAGCGGCAGTGCTTCCTGAGTGGCCGTAAAGGCCATCGGGATCGCCCAGCCAAAGGCAGCCCCCAGCACCAGCTGGGGCAGATGGGTGTAGCGCTTCATGAACGGGTAGATGAACGCCAGTGCAAGACCGCCAAAGGACATCAGGATGGTCAGGGTGTTGGTCAGCAGTACCAGCAGGAAAGAGACCAGCATCAGGGCGCAGAACAGGTAGATGGCCTCACGCTCACGGACGCGGCCTGACGGCAGCGGTCGGTTGACGGTGCGTTTGACGTGACCATCAATGTGGCGGTCGGCAAAGTCGTTGATGACACAGCCGGCTGAGCGGGTCAGGAACACGCCAAGACAGAAGATCAGCAGCAGATCCAGCGCCGGCAGGCCTTCCGATGCGATCCAGAGAGCCCACAGGGTCGGCCAGAGCAGCAGGTAGGTGCCGATCGGTCGGTCGGCACGCATCAGGTGCACATAGGCCTGCAGCTTCTGCTTTAACGGGTGCTGTGACGGGGTCGTTGCCTGCATGATCACTCCTGAGCGGTCAGAGCGGGTATTGTACGTGCTCCATGGCCGGGAGAAAAACTTCACACACCAACAAGGGCTTGCGGTGCAGGCGGAACACGGAGCGTCGAGCCCAGTAATGCTGCCCATCGCTGTCTTCGAGCCGGCAGGCACGCAGGGGGGCACGCTCAAGGCTGGGGTCACGGAACAGGTAGGAGCCGAGCGAGCGGGAGCCCAGCCGAAGCAGGCGGCGTTCCACTCCGGTCAGTGTGGTGGCGGGAATGACCGTGCGCGCGAAGACCCAGGGTTCGGCATTACGGCCCAGCAGTTCAACCTCTCGGATCAGGGCACGGCGGCGTGGGCTGATCCCCAGTGCCCGTGCCTCGTCGGCACTTGGGCACTGCCAGCGCTCGCTCAGCACGCGAACACTGAACGTCCCCCCGGCCGCACGCTGCAGGCGTTGGCTCAGTGAACCTGCATCATACAGCCAGGGGCGCCAGTGTGCCGGTACCCGGAAGCTGCTGCTGCCCGCAAGCAGCCAGTGCCGGTGGGGAGAGTGCATGAGCAGAGATTCGCGTGCTGACACCTGAAGGGCTTCCGTTAATGAGACGGGGCCCAGTCTAGCACTTTCACCCGCTCAAATGCTGCACTGCGGCGATCGTGGCTTTACTCTTCAGTGCTGCTGTCATCACTCAGCAGAGTGTCGGCCTCGTCCTCGATGGTCTGGCGGATCTGCTTCAGGCTGCGGTGGCGCACGTCGGTACCGCTGACCTGATAGATCAGGTGCTCAGCCAGGTTGCGGGCATGGTCACCGATCCGCTCCAGACTGCGCAGTGCCCAGATCACACTCAGTACGGAAGAGATCGCGCGCGGGTCTTCCATCATGTAAGTCACGAGCGAACGCATGGCCGTACGGTATTCACGGTCCACTTCCTTGTCCTGCTTGGCGACCAGATAGGCCATCTCGATATCGTTGCGGGCGAAGGCGGTGAGGACGTTGCGCACCATGTCGCGTACCAGGTTGCCGATGTGGCGCACCTCCTGATGGCCGCGCTGAGAGGCACCGCTCTGGGCCTGTTCGATCGCCTGTCCGCAGATGCGGGACGCTTCATCACCGATGCGCTCGAGGTCGGACACGGCGCGGCTGATCGATACAATCAGGCGCAGATCGCTGGCTGCCGGCTGACGGCGGGCGATGGTGGTAGTGCAGAGGTCATCGATCATCAGCTCCATGGCATTGGTCTGCTGGTCAACCTTGCGTGATGCCTCGGCACGGTCCACATCTGCCGTCAGCAGCGCCTCGATGGCGTCATTGACCTGCTGCTCCACCATGCCGCCCATGGTCAGCATCTGGGTACGGATGGTCTCCAGCTCTTCGTTAAACTGCTGGGAGATGTGGGTTGAGTAGTTGTCTTTTTCCAGTTCCACAGTGTTTGTCTCCGTTACGGACAGCTGGCCTAGCCATAGCGTCCGGTGATGTAATCTTCCGTCTGTCGTCTGGACGGCCGGGTAAACAGCTTTTCGGTCTCGCCAAACTCGATCAGGCGGCCCTGATGTAGAAAGGCGGTGTAATCGGATACGCGGGCAGCCTGCTGCATGTTGTGTGTGACGATCAGGATGGTGAAGTCCCGTTTCAGCTCATGAATCAGTTCCTCGATCTTCAGTGTCGAGATCGGGTCCAGGGCCGAGGCCGGCTCATCCAGCAGCAGTACCTCCGGCCGAATGGCGATGGTGCGGGCGATCACCAGGCGCTGCTGCTGGCCCCCGGACAGCCCCAGTGCACTTTCGTGCAACCGGTCCTTGACCTCGTCCCAGAGTGCCGCCGAACGCAGCGCCCATTCAACGGTCTCGTCCACCACCCGCTTTTTGCGGATGCCCTGAATTTTGAGGCCGAAGCTGACATTCTCATACACCGAAGCCGGAAACGGATTGGGCTTCTGGAACACCATGCCGACCCGACGCCGCAGCTCCGCCACATTCACGGACCGAGCATAAATATCTTCATTATCCAGCAGAATTGTTCCAGAAATATTACAGTCCGCTGCTAGTTCACTCATGCGGTTGAAACAGCGCAGCAGGGTCGATTTGCCGCAGCCGGACGGGCCGATGAATGCCGTTACCCTGTTGCCGGGCAGATCGAGGCTGATATTGCTCAGCGCACGGCTGTCGCCATAGTTCAGGCTGAGGTCGCGCACCTGCAGCCGCGCGTTCGGGAGATCAGGCTCAGGACTGGCGGCGGTCGGGTCGACCGGTATCTGTGTATCCATCCGTATCAAGGCATAGCTCCGTTGATGAAGATTGCATGCTAGAGTTCCGGCTCCAGTGTTCTGAACCGGGCCCGCAGATGGTTGCGCATCAGGATCGCTGACAGGTTCAGCAGCAGGATCACCAACAGCAACAGCAAGGCGGTAGCATAGACCAGTGGCTGGGCGGCTTCGGTGTTGGCGCTGTGGAAGCCGACATCATAAATGTGAAAACCAAGGTGCATGAATTTCTGGTCCAGATGCAGATAGGGGAAATGTCCATCTACCGGCAACTGGGGGACCAGCTTGACCACGCCCACCAGCATCAGTGGCGCGACCTCACCGGCAGCACGGGCGATGGCCAGAATCACCCCGGTCATCATCGCCGGGCTGGCCATGGGCAACACCACTTTCCACAGGGTTTCCGCCCGGGTCGCGCCCAGTGCCAGGGCGCCTTCGCGCAGGCTGGTCGGAATGGTGCGCAGCCCCTCTTCGGTGGCCACGATTACCACTGGCAGGGTCAGCAGCGCCAGAGTGGCTGATGCCCAGAGCAAGCCGCCAGTACCGAAGGTCGGTGCCGGCAGGACTTCCGGGAAGAACAGCGCATCGATACTGCCCCCCAGAAAGTAGACGAAAAAGCCGAGCCCGAAAATTCCGTACACGATGGAGGGCACCCCGGCCAAATTGTTGACCGCAATACGGATGAGTCGGGTGAGTCGTCCCTGATAGGCGTATTCGTGCAGGTACACGGCAGCCAGCACGCCGAACGGCGTGACCAGCAGAGACATCAGCAACACCATCAGAACGGTACCGAACAGGGCAGGAAAGACACCGCCCTCGGTATTGCCCTCGCGCGGGGAATCGGACAGGAACTCCCACAGCTTGATGCCAAAGTGTTCCAGCTTGTCGGAAAGGCCCATGCCGTTCGGACGGTAGGCTCGAATGACGTCCGCCATGGCGAATTCCAGCACCTGCCCATCGGCCATTTCAACGCGGAAGCGGTTTCGGCCGACCTGCTGTTGTAGACGGGTCAGCCGCTTCTGCAGCAGATGATAGTCTTGTTCCAGATCGGCACGCTCGCGGGCCAGTGCTTCCAGTTGTGGTACCTGCAGCGGGCCAAGCAGCTCAAGCCGGCGCTGTTCCAGACGCAGTTGTTCCAGCGTGCGGTTGATCTGCCCCAGCATGTTGCTTTCGATGCGATCAATTTCCCGTTGCAGTGCCTCGGTACGCTGCCGACGCTGCTCGAATTCATGCCACAGTGCTTCCTGATCGGTATCCGGCCCCTGACGCATGAGCAGGGCGCCGTCTTCGCTCAGCTCACGCAGATAGCCATACAGCCGGCCCCAGCGAGCACGCTCGAATACGGCCAGGTGATCGGGATAGTGCCGGTCTGACAGGGCGCTCTCCAGTACCCAGAAGTAGTCGTTGTCGCTGAATTCCCGGTTACCGTTGCGGATCAGAGTGCGCTGCACTTCGGTCTGATCAGTATCGAGTGAAATGCCGGCCTCCTGCAGTTGAAGTACTGGCACCTGCTCATGGCGGATGACCTCGCCAATTATGCGCCGGCTCTGGCTGTCGGTCGCCACCTGTGCCTGCAGCAGACCTGCCGGCCAGAAGTGGGCCAGCCCCTGAGCGCTGATTAACAGCAGGATGCCCAACAGGGTGAGCAGGCACAGGGCAACAGCACCGGCGTTGAGCCAGACCCAGGGGGTGTCGGTATGAAACCATCGCATCAGCCGGTTATCAGAGCGCACGGTATTTCCTCCGCAGCTGCTGGCGAATCAACTCGGCGAGGGTGTTCACCACCAGCGTAAACAGGAACAGCAGCAGCGCGGTCAGGAACAGGACGCGGTAGTGGCTGCTGCCAACGCTTGATTCCGGCATCTCGATGGCGATATTGGCGGCCAGGGTTCGCATCCCCTCGAAGATGTTCATCTCCATAATCGGGGTATTGCCGGTGACCATCAGTACGATCATGGTTTCACCGATGGCTCGGCCGAAGCCGATCATCAGAGCTGAAAAAATACCGGCGCTGGCAGCGGGCAGAATCATCCAGGTCAATGCCTGCCAGGGAGTGGCACCAAGAGCCAGTGCGCCGTTGCTGAGGTGACGGGGTACGGCATGAATGGCGTCTTCGGTGAGGGAAAACAGGGTGGGGATAATGGCAAACCCCATTGCAATGCCCACGATCAGAGCGTTGCGCTGATCATAGCTGATACCCACCTGGTTGCCGAGCCAGAGTACCAGCTGACCATCAAACAGCCGGTCTTCAATGGGTCCCGCCAGCGGGAAGGCCAGCCAGGCCACCAGCGGAATAACCCCCAGCAGCAGGATCACATCCCAGCCTTCAGGCAACAGAAAGCGGATGCGCTGTGGCATTTTCTCCCAGCTGAAGGCGAACAGCAGAATGCTGATCGGCAGCAGAAGTATCAGTAACAGAATGGCCGTCAGATGAGCCTGCATGAATGGCGCCAGCCAGAGACCGGCGAGAAAACCCAATACCACTGAAGGTATGGCGGCCATCATCTCGATCATCGGCTTGATCTTGCGGCGCAACGCCGGTGCCATGAAATAGGCGGTATAGATGGCGCCGCAGATCGCCATGGGGGTGGCCATCAGCATGGCGTAGAGTGCGGCCTTGAGCGTACCGAATACCAGCGGTACCAGGCTGTACTTGGCTGCCGAGTCGGTGGCATTGGTGGATGACTGCCAGATGTAGCCCGGCTCATCATAGTCTTCGTGCCAGATTTCGCCCCAGAGGCTGCTCAAGGTGATCTCGGCGTGGGGAGCCTGCAGTTGCCAGCTGCTGACCCGATGGTCGTGTTCAAGCAGCAGGTGCCCGTTGTGTGGTGACAGGGCCAGGGTATCGGGCTTGCCGCCCAGCAGGTTGGAGCGCAGCAGTACGCGGCTGGAGGTCAGGCTGTACAGGCTCAGCGTGCCATTGTGCTCCAGCGTAACGAAGCTGTTGTCCTGATCCCGGCCGGCCAGCAGCAGGGGGGCCGAGGACAGGGGGTCATACTGACGAATCTGTTGCAGTTTCGGGGTGTCATATTCATCCGGCACGAAAAACCACTGTGACAGTGCGCCCGAGCGGTCACCCAGCATCAGGCTGCGCCGTCCCGGCAACAGCTCGAACAGCGTGATCTCCTCTCGACTGGCGCGGATCACCTCGTAGGTTTGTCCCGCTCCGTGAAGGGGAATCACGCCAAGACGTCCTTCAGGCCCCAGCGCCAGCAGCCGGGACTGTTGCGGCATCAACAGCAGTTTGCGTGGTTCAAAACCCGGTGTGGGCAGGCTGACCGACTGCAGGGGTACTGGATCTGGTCGGCTCAGGTCAAAACGGAACTGATGCAGCTGACCGGCACTGAAGCTGACCAGCAGCAACTGCTGCTGGTCAGCGAACGCCGCCAGCCGGCTGGCGGGACCAGACTGCAGACTCAGTGGCTCGATGCCAAGAGGATAGTGTAAAACGGGCTGCAGATCTTTCGCGCCGGTGTACTGGCGCTGTACCGGCAACACACGCCCGTCACTCAGTGCCAGCACCATCAGGCCGTCACCGGCATCGGCCAGATCGGTAATGTGGCTGTTGCCGGGCAGGTCAAGACTCTGCTGCTGCAGGAGCGTGCCGCTGGAGGGCTGGAAAAACTGCAGTGTACCCTGTCGTGTGAGCCGTACGCCGACCTGACCTTCGGCGTCCAGAGCCATAAACAGGCTCTGCCCCGACAAGGGCTGGTCGATTTGCTGTTCAAGCGGGACGATACGGGCTGATGTCAGCAATGGGACCACTTGGTACAACAGGTAGAACAGGATCATCAATACCGACAGGATCACGCCCAGTCCGCCGAGCATAATGAACAGTGTGGCCAGCCGGTCCTTGTAGCGTCGCAGCTGCAGCCAGCGCTTGCGCAGTGGCGTGGAAAGCTGCAAATCCGGAGGCGGCGGCAGGGGACTAGTCGACATCCGAGATCATCCTCAGCTGACGAGCGATTGCGCGAGCGGGAAGTGGCGTATAACCCTCTTTCAATACCATTTCCTGACCTTCCCGTGACAGTACCAGATGGAGAAATTCGCGCACCAGTGGGGACAGTGGCTGCCCCGGTGGCCGGTTGATGTATATGTGCAGCGGCCGCGCCAGCGGGTAGCGGCCATCGATAAAGGTGTCAGGCTCGGGTGCGATATAATCGCTGCCCAGCCGTGCCAGCGGCAACACACGTACCGATGCGTTGCGGTAGTTGATGCTGGAGTAGCCGATCGCGTTCAGTGCCGTCGCCACTGACTGAACCACCGAGGCCGAACCGGGCTGCTCGTTGACTCGACTGTGAAAATCGCCGCGGCACAGGGCCTGCTCACGAAAAAAGCCATAGGTGCCGGACACGGCATTGCGGCCGTACAGCAGCAGTGGTTGGGTTGCGAGCTGCCCCTTCACACCCAGCTGTTGCCAGCGATCAACCCGAACCTGTCCCCCGCAACGCCGAGTGGCTGAAAAGATCGCATCCAGCTGCTGCAGGTTAAGACCTGTCAGGGGGTTGTCCTGATGAACGAAAATCGCCAGTGCATCCACCGCGACGGTAATCGCCGTTGGGGGGTAGCCGTGTCGGCGCTCAAATGCCCGCAGTTCGCGTTCCAGCATGGGGCGGCTCATGGGGGCAAGGCTGGCGGTTCCTTCAATCAGGGCCACCGGGGCCGTTGATGAGCCTGGAGCCTGGAGCTGAATATTCACGTTTGGATAGAGACGGTTGAATTCCTGCGACCAGAGCAGCATCAGGCTGGCCATGGTATCGGAGCCAATACTGGACAGGTTGCCGGAAATGCCGGCTACTCGCTGGTAAGGCTGAAGCGGGTCGACCGAGTCGGTACTATCGGCAGCACGTGCCCCTGTCGCAAGCAGCAACAGCCCCAACAACAGGAAGAGTCCGGAGTGCTTCAATGTCTGTATCCTGGGCTAGCATCAAGTCAGTGGCCGATTGTACAGCACTGGCGATAGGCAGCCAGGCTGTACATTGAGCGGCACCGCCGG
>Ga0209345_10000379_pt1 | contig 57848 bp, 59 predicted proteins | sample Cruoilmetagenom7_FD_187294 | JGI IMG/M metagenome (GOLD analysis project Ga0209345, IMG submission 187294) | Oil polluted marine microbial communities from Coal Oil Point, Santa Barbara, California, USA - Sample 7 (SPAdes) (version 2) | ecosystem: Environmental > Aquatic > Marine > Oil seeps ... | reverse complement strand
TTGCGCTGCTGTGCCTGGTCGCGTTATTCAAGCTTCGTTATTACGCGCACTTTAATCAGCAATTAATGCCCGCTTAATTTGCGGGCCCCCAGCGCTGAATCTATCAGGGCTGGTTTCTTTTCTGTTTGTTTTTTTATCCAGCGTTCATCTGTCCCAAAAAAATCTCAATGATAATCAATCGCATTATTGATTTTGCCTGACTGATTTGCAATACTGTGTTGCAAATTGGTTGTCTGGCGCTTTAAGCGTCCAGATTCGCGATTTCTTTGACACAAATTAATGCTTTCACCCCAACCAGTGCATAGCTGTTTTGTGCTCTGAATTCTTTATTCGGAGTCCCGCTTATTTTGATTTTTATCTTAATAGTATGAGGAATATAAGAATGTCTTCACGTTGGAAAAAAATCCCTCCCGTTTCTTTGGTCGCGGTTTTTATATCGGCTTCCTGTTATGCAGAGGAGGCGGAAAACCAGGTTTTCGAGATCGAACCTATCGTTGTGACCGCACAAAAAGTTGAGCAAGGATCTCAGGATGTTCCAGTAAGCCTGTCTGTTTTTTCTGAAAAAGAATTAGAAAAAAGAAATATCAGTGACACTTACGACCTGGTCAATAAGACTCCGAATTTAAGTATGATTAAATCCGGCAACCCTTCCGATGCCAGTTTTTTGTCCTTGCGAGGAATTACACCAACAATGGAAGGGTCGCAGACAGTATTGTTTCTGGTTGATGGCGTTCCCTATCTGACTTTTGATACAGATATTTTTGATGCAGAGCGCGTTGAGGTATTACGAGGACCGCAAGGTACTCTGTATGGTAAAAATGCCTCCTCTGGCGTTATCAATGTCATAACTAATGCCCCTGAATTTCGAAAAGAAGGAAGCGTTGGGCTCGGGGTTGGTAATTACGGCGAACTCAAAACGACTCTGATTTCCAATGATGCAATCAATAATGAACTGGCATATCGGGCGGCATTTCAGTTTGATAAGAATGACGGATATTTCACGCGCTCTACGGATGGCAATGATGAACTCGATGATGTGAATAATTTAAATGGACGCGTGAAACTTAGATGGAGTCCATTAGACTCAAGATGGGACATGATTACGACCATCCAGGGCCAGAAGCAGCGTAACGGAAACAATTCATTTGCATCGTTAAGTCAAATAAAATCCGACTCTCATAAAGTCTATTCGGACACAGACGGGTATAATGATGTTGATGTGTATACAGGATCGGTACGGGTCAGTCGACAAGGTAATAACGTTGATTTTACATCGACTACTGCGTATACATACGAAAATAAAGATAGCGAGCAGGATCTGGATTTTACCCCTCTTCCGGAATATCAAACTGTTTTAGATATGATTTCAAAGCAGAAGCGATTTACGCAGGAGTTCCGTTTGAATTCAAAGCAGGATCAGGCATTGAGATGGCTGACTGGTATCTACTTTGAAAATGAAGATTCAATAAATGATATTGATTATTACTATATGGGGTACCCAATGGGTGACTCCTATTCAGATATGGAGTCACTAAACTACGCTGTATTCGGTAACGTCAGCTATCTTATAAGTGATCAATGGGAATTCGTTTCTGGTCTGCGTTATGACCGCTCAGAACTGGATTTCGATTATGTCAGTGGCGCGATGTCCGCTCAGTATACCAATTCTTACACGAAACTTCTGCCAAAAGTGGGCGTAAACTATTATGCAGGTGAAAATGTCATGGTTTACACCTCGGTTTCTGAAGGCTATAAGAGTGGTAGTTTTAACCCATTGGTACCAAGTGGAGTGGCGCCTGCCTATGATCCGGAATATACCATGAATTACGAATTGGGTATGAAGAGTCAGTGGTTGGATGGCCGCCTGACAGTCAATGGCGCCCTGTTCTGGATTGACTGGAAGGATCAGCAGGTTGAGCAGCAGCAATATCCTTATTCATATACCGATAATGCGGGTAAGACCGTCAGTCGTGGCGTTGAATTGGACGTTAGTTGGATGGCAACTTCTGATTTAAAGCTTTTCGCCAACGGCGGATATAATGATGCTCATTTCGATGATTACAATGTGTCTCGGTATGATGGTAGTGGTAATTATGTAGGAGAGTATGATTATTCCGATAAAAGTCCGGCGAACACACCTGGTTATACTTATACGCTGGGTGCTGACTATACGTTTATGAATAATTATTTTGTAAATTTTGATTATAGCGTTATAGGAAAAATGTATTTTGATAATGAAAACACAGAAAGTCAGTCGGATTTTGGTGTGTTTAATGTTCGGACTGGTTATGCCGACAGTAGATATGAAGCTTCGCTGTGGGCTAAGAATCTTTTTGATGAAGAATATGTTACTCGTGCATTTGTCATGAACGATAATTGGTATGGCCGCTCCGGCGATCCAATGACTATGGGAGTTGATTTCAAAGTCAAGTGGTAGGTTTGTATATAGTTTTTATTTTTTCGGTTGTATGTTTTTTGCGATAGCACTAAATTATTTCCAGGTGGGCATGTTGGGTATCTAGCCAGTATGTGTGCCTGGATTTTTTATTTGTATATCGTTTTTTATTTTAAGGGTGTCGCTGGTGCCTAGGTCGAGTGAATGTTTTATTGGTAAGTCTGAAATGTTACATTTGGGAGGTGAATTTATTTATGTTCGTTATTTTGATGTGATTAATTTTATTGAAAATGATATTTATCCATATGATATATTTTTGCCTCTGCAGCTAAATGCAGCGGCGGTCAAGCGTAAGGCTGAATTCATCGCCGGTAGAGTTGTAGCTTGTGATGCTATATGTGCGTTAGGAGAAAAACCGGTCCAACTCGATATTGGGGGAAATCGTGAGCCAATTTGGCCGAAAGGTTTTGTTGGTTCAATTTCCCATAATGATAAGTGTGCGGTTGCCGTTGCAAAGTATAGGAAGCCGGTGTTACTAGGTGTAGATGTTGAAAATTGGATGTCTCAAGAGCAAAGTGTAGATTTGTCAGGAATTATTGCAGGGAGAGCAGAGGTTTCATTGTTGAAAAGTTTATCACTTTCTTATTCGCAGGGGCTGACTATTTTATTTTCGGGTAAAGAAAGTTTATTTAAAGCTATTTATCCGGTATCGCATCGATACTTTGAGTTTTCTGACTCAAAGGTGGTTTTTTGGAATGAGAAATATAATTATTTTGTTGTTGAATTGTCATTCAATGTTTTAGATATTTTGAGGCGGAATTTGGTGTTTAAAATTTTCTATAATTGTGAGCCAGGGCAGGTTTTTACATTGGCCATTTCTATAGTTGATTAGAATATTTTTTAATATACGTTAATACTAGTGGTGTACTATTCGTCGTAGTCAAGATTCTGCCAGAACCTGATGTTATTCAGATGGCCCCAGGTTTCTGGCCCTCCCGTGTACGTTCAGGGATATGTGGGCATTGCAATGTTGCTGTAAGCGCTCCAACATACCTGCGTCAACCAGTCACGTCGCTGTATGGTAAGCAATCAAAGTACACCAGATGGAGTTTTCGTGATTCCGTGTCAAAAACAACTGCCCATGATTCTGGCTTTTGGCTGGATGTCGGTTGCCAGCGCTGATGAAGATTGTCTGGCGTCAGCCCAGACGGACCTGGAACGTATTTACTGTGAGGTTGTGGCGCGTGGTGGTGCGGGCCTGCCTTCTATGATGGATTTCAGGCGTAATGATTCAAGGGTGCAGGCGCTCTTGTTGCGTCAGCCGGCCAGGAGTCTGGGGCTGACATTGCCTGAGGTTTCCGCCATTCCTGAACCAGAGGTGGCCAGGCAAACAGAGGAGCCCGCGAAAGAATCCGGCTCTGAGCTTTCGATTACCCGAGTGTTGGCGGGTTGCCAGTTGCAGGAAGAACTCATTCAGTGTCCGGGCGTGGCCTATGAACTGGCAGCTAATCGTTCACTGGAAACATTGGACGACGGCGTTCTGGAACCGGGTAATCGCCTTGGAATAGTGCCTTTCGTTGGTGAGCGTAATGATGATGAAGCCGTGCGAACCTATCTTTCGGCCGCCTATGATCGTTACATTCCCCAAATGCTGGCCATTGGCCTTGGCGCGAATACCATGAGCTTTACGGCGTTTCACAACGCCTTTCATACTTTGGAAAGCGGCGGCGTGGATTTTTCCGAGCGCATGGAAAAGACCTACGAGCTGCTCAAGCAGGACCGAAAAACTCTGGGCTTGAAGGCCCGTTATCACAATGAGTTGCCAGAAAGCCTGTCTCTGTGTGAAACCATCAATCGCGACGTTATTGTGTGCGACAACGTTAGGACCAACTGGGTTTTTGTCCGGGCGGATTAACAGTCCCTGAACAGTTCTATAACGTTGTGGAGATTTCGATGAACGGTTTGCCTTACACCATCCGGTAGCGCCGTTCCGGCCTGCCAATGCTGCCATAGCTGACTTCGGCCACTAGCGTGCCGGTGCCGGTCATGTATTCGAGATAGCGTCTCGCGGTGGTGCGCGATGCACCCATAGCGCTGCCCACTTCCTCTGCACTCCAGGGTTTGCCGTCGGCAATTAACTCCCGGATCTTGTCCAGGGTAATGACATCAATGCCCTTTGGCAGCCGGTGATGGCTGTCGTTGCCTGTGTCGCCGGCCTTGCGCGGGAGCAGGGCGTCTACTTCGTCCTGTCCCAGATGTTTGAGTGCTGACAGGCGCGCAAGGTGATCACTGTAGCGGTTGATGGCTTCTTCCAGACGTTCGAACACCAGTGGTTTCAGAATGTAGTCAAACACTCCTCCGCGCAGCGCGGTGCGTAGCGTTTCCACTTCTTTGGCGGCGGTAATCAGAATCACGTCGCTGGTGTTGTTGCCGGCTCGCAGTTCGCGTAATAGATCCAGACCGCTGCCGTCGGGGAAATACACATCCAGGAGGATCAGGTCCGGTTGCAGCACCTCGGACTGCTCCCGGGCGTCGGCCAGAGTGTGTGCAATGCCGCACAGTTCCACCTGAGCCAGACGCTCAATAAAGCGGCGCTGGATTTCCGCAATCTGGCGGTCGTCTTCGGCGATCATCAGTCGGATGGGGGGCACTTTTGGCTCCTGCCTGTGGGTGTTTTCGGTAAGTATAAAGTAAAGCGGCTGCCGCCTGCCTCGCCCAGGTTTTCCACTGTTATCGAGCCGCCCCAGCTGTCCAGAAACTGGCGCACGAGATGTAGTCCAAATCCGTGTTCGTGGCCGGATTTGCTGGTTACGCCTTTTTCGAAAATCCGGTTCTGCAGCTCAGGCGCCACACCGGGCCCCTGATCTTCCACTTCGAAAATCAGCTCCTGGCCAAGGTCGGTCATCGACAGTTGTACGTGGCCGTTTGCACCTGTGTGGCGGCGGGTGGCTTCCAGCGCGTTATCGATCAGGTTGCCCAGAACGCTCACCAGCTGGTCCCGTGGAAGGTTGTCGGGCAGGTCGGCCATCTGGCTACCTGGGTCTATGTCCAGATGCAGGCCCATTTCCCGCGCCCGGTTGTGTTTGCCTAGCAGGCAACCGGCAATGATGGGGTCTGGCACCGCCTCCAGTAGCAGGTGGATCAGTGCCTGGTGGCTGCTGACTTCGCTACCGATCAGCTTCAGCGCATCGCTATAGGCACCGAGCTGGATCAGCCCGGCGATGGTGTGCAGCTTGTTTGAGTATTCGTGGGTCTGGCTGCGCAGTGTGTCGGCGTATTGCTGGATATGGGTCAGTTGCTGGCTGACCTGATCCAGCTCGTTGCGCAGGCGAAAGCTCGCCACCACGCCGATAATGTCGTTGCCCTGGCGCATGGGCAGCCGGTTGACCACCATCTGGCGGTTACGCAGCCACACCTCCCGGTCGAAATCCGGCGTGCCGGTGGTCAGAACCGACATAAGGTCGCTTTCCGGCAGTACTTCCAGAATAGGTCGCCCGGCAATCTCGCTGTCTGTGTCGAGGCCCAGGGTAGTCAGTGCCGCTCGGTTTACGGTGGTAATAATGCCGTGGCGGTTGATGGCAATAATACCTTCGCGTACCGATTGCAGTGTGGCGTCGCGCTCCTGGAACAGGCCGGCGATTTCTTCCGGTTCCAGGCCGAAAATAGCCCGCTTGAAATGGCCGGCGATAATCACCGCTGCCAGAATGCTGACCAGCAAGACCACGCCCACAACGCCATACAGGACAAAATTATAACGCTGCACCGTCGCTTCCACCTGGAGCAGGCTGTAGCCCACCGACACAATGCCAATAATTTCGCCGCTGTCAGGCGCGAACACGGGCGCTTTGCCGCGCATGGATTCGCCCAGATTGCCCAGCGCACGGGCTACGTAGCCCTTTCCGTCTACCAGTGCGCGGCGGCCATAATCGCCGTCGTCGTCCGCCATGGACTGGCCAATGCGTTTGGCCGAAGGGTGGGCGAGGCGAATAGAGTTGTGGTCACCAATAACGATAAACAGGGCTTCGTTGGTGGTGGCCATTGTGCGGGTAAGGGTATTGAGGGCATCAGTGTCCCGCTGCTGTATGCCGCGGATTATTGCGGGGCTGGCGGCAACGGTTTTGGCTACCATCAGTGCGCGCTGGCCTATTTCGTTGTACAGGGATTCGCTGAGGTAGTAGCCGGCAAATATGCCTATAAACGCCGCTTGCAGTGCGCTCACCAGACCCAGGGTGAGAATCATGCGGGTTTTGAGTTTTGTGCGTCGTTTTACAGGCATAGTCTTCAGTCAGGATTGTCTGTTGGTGGGTTGGATAAAGGGTAGGGCGCCGCCAGGAGGTTTGCCCGTGAACTTTATGCACAAAATGCACAGTAGTTTTTTTAAATGCGTTACGTCCGCAAACTTCAGCAACTACGCATTGCATTTTACTCTGCTTGTTCAAACAACAAGTGAGGCAATGTGTATGTTTCTCAAAACAACAATAGCATTTGCGGCTGCGGCCACCTTCAGCATGTCTGCCATGGCCTGGCAGCCCAGCGGGAAAGTTGAGTGCCTGGCACCTGCCGATCCGGGCGGCGGTTGGGATTTTACCTGTCGCAGCGTGGGCAATGTAATGCAGCAGCTGGACCTCGTAGAGGGGTCGGTACAAACCGTGAATATGGCTGGCGCGGGTGGCGGCGTGGCATACGCACACACCGTCAGCAAGCGTAAAAACGACGATAAACTGATCGTCGCGGCGTCTACCGCCACCACCACCCGGTTGGCGCAGAAGCAGTTTCCCGGTATGGATGCCTCCATGGTGAAGTGGATCGGCGCTCTGGGTGCAGACTACGGCATCATCGCTGTAGGCAAAAACTCGAAATATGAAAACCTGACCCAGTTGATGGATGCACTGAAAGCAGACCCGCGTTCGGTCAAATTTGCCGGCGGCAGTGCCCGTGGCGGCTGGGATCATCTTAAAGTACTGATTGCGGCAAAGGCCGCAGGTGCGGACAAACTGCCTTCCATTCCTTACCTGTCGTACAACAACGGCGGCGAAGCTATGACCCAGGTTGTAGGCGGTCAGGTTGATGCCTTCACCGGTGATGTGTCGGAAGCCACAGGCTTTATGGAATCCGGTGATCTGCGTGTGCTGGCGGTACTTTCAGAGGAACGACTGCCCGGTAAGTTTGGCGATATTCCTACCGCCCGCGAGCAGGGTGTTGATGCGCTTGGCCCGAACTGGCGCGGATTCTATATGCCGAAAGATACACCTGAAGAAGCTCAGCAGTATTGGGTAGACGCAATCGACACCCTGTACGCCAGCGAAGAGTGGAAAGCCGTGATGAAAAGCAATGGCCTGATTCCCTTCCACCCCAAAGCCGCTGAGTTCGAGAGTTTTGTGAACAACCAGGTTCAGGAAATCGAAGATCTGTCCCGGGAAATAGGGCTGCTGAGATGACTGGCCTGGGTGATCGTATTCTTGGCCTGTTCCTGCTGGTGCTGGCGGTTGCCTATGGCTGGGTGGCGCAGCAATGGCCTGAGCCCTTCGGCGGTTCCGAGGGCGTAGGGCCGGAAACCTTCCCCACCATGCTGGCGGTTGTGCTGGTGGTGGGCAGTTTGTATCTGATGATCAAGCCTGATGCTGACGCCAGGTGGCCGGTGGGCAAGTCGGCACTGGAGCTGGTGATATCGATCATTGTACTGGTGGTTTACGCACTGCTGCTGGAGCCGTTGGGCTTTATTATCTCCACCACCCTGGCTGTTGGTGCCTTGAGCTGGCGCATGGGCGCACCTGCAGCCAAGTCGTTTGTAACTGGCCTGGTCAGCGCCGTTGTGGTGTTTGGGCTGTTTAACTATGGGTTGTCGTTAAGCCTGCCCAATGGCTTGCTGGGAGGCTTTTAACCATGGAAACCTTAGGCTTTCTTATGGACGGGTTTGCGGTGGCGTTAACGCCGTACAACCTTATGTTTGCATTGTTTGGTGCCTTTGTGGGCACCTTGATTGGCTGCCTGCCTGGCCTGGGCCCGGCGAATGGTGTTGCCATTCTGATTCCGCTGGCATTCACCCTCGGGCTGCCACCTGAAACGGCGATGATTCTGCTCACATCGGTTTATGCCGGGGCCATGTACGGCGGCCGGATTTCATCGATTCTGCTGAATATTCCGGGTGACGAGCCGGCCATGATGACTTGCCTCGACGGCTATCCCATGGCGCAAAAAGGCCGCGCAGCAGATGCTTTGGCTATTTCGGCGATTGCGTCCTTTGCAGGGAGCCTGATCGGGACCATTGGGCTGATTATGCTGGCACCCGTGCTGGCGCGTTTTGCGCTTACTTTCGGGCCGGCAGAGTACTTTGCGTTGTTTTTGCTGGCCTTCGCCACTCTGGGTGGCATAACCGGCAAGAACCCGATGAAGACGGTCATTGCGGCAACCTTGGGCATTATGATCTCTACTGTGGGCATCGACATATCCACCGGCACCCAGCGTTACACCGGCGGTGTGCTGGAGCTGTATGAAGGCATCGACTTTATTCTGGCGATTGTCGGCCTGTTTGCCATCTCCGAGTTGCTGTTTTTTGTAGAAGCACGAATGGGCAAAGGCCGCAGCAAGGTGAATGTGGGCAAGCTGACGCTAAGCTTCAAAGAAGTAGTGTCAACAATTCCGACTCAGCTGCGTGGTGGTCTGCTGGGCTTTATTGCCGGTGTGTTGCCGGGTGCCGGTGCGTCTCTGGGCAGTTTTATCAGCTACACCCTGGAAAAGTCGGTACTGGGAAAAAAAGGCCGCTTTGGCGAAGGTGACATTCGTGGCGTAGTTGCACCGGAAGCGGGTAACAACGGTGCGGCATCTGGTGCTCTGGTACCAATGCTGACTCTGGGTGTGCCGGGTAGTGGTACCACAGCGGTTCTGCTGGCGATGCTGATTTCCCTGAATATCACCCCTGGGCCCCTGATGTTCACCCAGAACGCGGACATTGTGTGGGGCGTGATCGCTGCCTTGCTGATCGGTAACGTATTGCTGCTGGTACTGAACATTCCGATGATCGGAGTGTTTGTGCGGCTGCTATCCGTACCGCCGATGTACCTGCTGCCGATTGTGACCATGGTGGCGTTTGTGGGTATTTACTCCATAAGCCACAGCACCTTTGATCTGTACTTCATGATCGTTTTCGGGGTTGGCGGGTTCCTTCTGCGCAAGCTGGAAATTCCCATGGTGCCCATTATTCTGGGCCTGCTGTTGGGGCCGGAAATGGAGAAGAATCTGGGCCACGCGCTGATTCTGTCTGATGGCGACTGGACAACTCTCTGGTCCAGCCCTTTGTCCATAGGTTTGTGGCTGGTCGCCGGACTTGGCCTGGTGTTGCCGACGTTATTCGGGCCAATACTGCGCCGGCGCATGCGCAATGCCATCAAGGAGGGGCCAGTAAGCGATTAAGCGACTGTGTAAGCCGCACTGGCGGAAATATAAATGAATCTGCACCGGGCTTTGCCCGGTGTTTTTTTTGGAAAACCGTTACACTTGGACAAATTTCTCACGCCGCTCAGGACGTTATGTCAGATCTTTCTCTAATTCAGTATGCCCTGATCGCGCTCATTTTTATCTGGAGTGGTTTTGTGCGCTCCGGGCTGGGCTTCGGCGGGGCAGTGCTGTCGCTGCCATTTTTATTGCTGGTGAAAGACGACCCGCTGGTATTCCTTCCCATCATTGCGGTGCACCTGCTGGTGTTTTCATCCCTGACCATCTGGATGAACAATCGCAGTTCTCCTGATAAAAAGGCCCGCAAAAACCGCCAGAAATTAACCGGTTTTGGGCCGGAGGTTGCCGTAAATGCGCCGGAAGGCACGGTGGACTGGCCCTACTTGTGGCGAATGCTGCGCATTATGATCGTGCCCAAACTGATTGGTGTGTTTGGTTTGTTTACGCTGCCGGCAAATGTGCTGAGTGCGATTATTTTTGTGATTGTCGCGATTTATTCGGTGTCATACATACTTAACCGGCCATTTCGCAGCAAGAACAAAAACGTGGATGTGGCCCTGCTGATGGCTGGTGGCTACATCAGCGGCACCTCGCTGATAGGCGCTCCTCTGGTTATTGCCGTTGCCGCGCAGCACCTGGCGCGGGAGAAGCTGCGGGATACCCTGTTTGGCCTCTGGTTCATTCTGGTGCTGATCAAACTGGTAGCGTTCATCTGGGTGGGGCTTGATCTGCAGCTTATTCATCACCTGTGGCTTCTGCCCTGCGCAGCCATAGGGCATGTGATAGGCCTGCGTTTTCACGAGCGTATTGTGAAGGCGGAAACACCGGTATTTTTCCGCTTGCTGGGAGTGGTGCTTCTGGTGGTCAGTAGTGTGGGTATGGTCAGCGTATTGCTTTAGCCGCGCAGGAAAACCTGTTGCGCACTCAATGAAGTTAATTTATTTTAATAAACTTCCACTATAAGGAAGTGTAATACGATGCAGGAATTTATCGATAAGCTGGACATCAACCAATACCTTCCCGCCGCGCTGGACTGGGCAACCAACATCCTTCTGGCCCTGGTCATACTGATAATTGGCTTCTGGGTTGCAGGCAAAGCCTACAAGTCAGTGGTTCATATCTCTGCAAATTACGATCAGCTCGACGACACGCTGTTCAAGTTTTTTGGCAGTGTTGTTCGCTATACCATCCTGGCGTTTGTCGGTATTGCCGTACTGAACCGCTTTGGCGTTCAGACTGCCTCCATCATTGCCTTGTTGGGTGCTGCTGGCTTGGCTGTGGGTCTGGCGTTGCAGGGTACCCTGTCGAATCTGGCGGCGGGCGTAATGCTGCTGATCTTCCGCCCATACAAGGTGGGTGATTTTATTGATGCTGCCGGCAAGTTCGGGAATGTCACGGAGGTGGATATGTTCACCACTATCCTGCAAACCTTCGACAACCAGCAGATCATCATTCCCAACAGTCAGATCTGGGGGCAGCAGATTACCAACCATTCCCACCATCCGGTGCGGGGTGTGGATATGCATTTCGGTATTGCCTACAACGAAAGCATCGATGAAGCCCGCAAGGTAATCGACAAGGTTCTGGCCAATCATCCTCACATACTGGCTGATCCGGCACCATTCGTTGAAGTTGAAACCCTGAATAACAGTTCTGTGGACTTTCTGGTCAGGCCTTTCTGCGAAGGTGAACACTATTTCAGTGTGTTGTACTCGGTGCCTGAGCAGATCAAGAAAGCCCTCGATGAGGCAGGCATAGAAATTCCGTTTCCTCACCGGAAAGTTATTCTGGTGCACGAAAAGGAATAGTTGAAGAATACGCCTGGGCGGTAATCGGGGGATGTCGAAGCCCCGATTACCGGTTTGCTGAATCAGAGCCTGCCGAAAGCTGCGTCGAAATCCTTGGCCGCAGCATCTGTAAACTCGAAGTGTGTGCGGATATACGCTAGCGTAGCCTTTTCGGTTTCGGTCACGCTGGTGCCGTCCTGAGCAGATTTGAAGAGATCGGCGACCTCATCTTTGGACAACTTGCCTTCCCCCTGCCCGGTAGTGTGTTTGCGGGCCAGATCCAGTAGTTCCTTTTCGTACTTTTGACCATCAATTGTTTCATAAGCCATAACAAAGCCAACTCCATTTAACAGTGATTCCTGACCGCCTGAGACCGGGTGGTCCCGCTGCGGGTAGATGAGTGAACGGCTAAGCCATCCAGCTGATCTGTCTCATTTATACAAGCACAGGATATGGAATTGCGCAATGCGGCGCGTCAGGTCGTAATCGTTGGCCCAGAATGCCTGGCCAGCTGATTAATTGTATCGGCCAGAGCCTCGGGCGGCGCAGGCCTCCCTAGCAGGTAGCCTTGCAAGGTATTGCAGCCAAGTCGGGTCAGAAGCTCCTGTTGGTCTTTTGTTTCAACACCTTCTGCAACAATCTTCATGCCCAGCGTTTTACCCAGAGCAATGATTGCCTGAATGATGGCTTCATCATCGTTGCCCTGAGCCAGCTCGGTAATGAAACCTCGGTCGATCTTAAGCTCGTTGGCGGGCAGGCGTTTCAGATACAGCAGGCTTGAGTAGCCTGTGCCGAAATCATCAATGGAAATAGATACGCCAAGTGCAGACAGTTTGTTCAGTACTTCAAGGCTTGCCTCTGCATCGCGCATGGCTGTGGATTCTGTAACTTCAAGCATGAGATGTGAAGGCGCCAGCGAGTTTTGCATTAATGCCGAACGGACAACGTCTACCAGGCTGTCGTGTTCCAGTTGCACAGCGGAGAGATTCACCGCCACACTCCAGTCGCTATGACCCTCGTCGTGCCAGACTTTCATTTGCCGGCAGGCTTCGTTAATAACCCAGTTACCAATGGGTACGATCAGCCCCGAGCTCTCGGCCAGGGGCAAAAAGCGATCTGGTGAAAGGAGACCATGCTCAGGGCTTTGCCACCGCAGTAGTGCTTCCAGCCCGGTTACGGGACCGTTTGGTGCGATTAGTTTGGGCTGATAGTGCAATACCAGCTCATTACGTTCAGCCGCGTGTCGCAGGTTCTGTTGCATTTGCATTTGCAGATGCACATTGGTGTTCATGCTGCGTTCAAAAAAGCAGTAGCCGTTGCGCCCCTGTTTTTTGGCGTGATACATGGCAGCGTCTGCGTTGACCATCAGCTCATGCTCGGTCTGGCCATCCTGGGAATAAATGGCAATACCGATGCTCGTTGATATCTGGATGTGATGATTTGCAACCTCATAAGGCTGCCCGATTTCATCAATCAACCGCTGCGCAAAAATGGCGGAGTTTCCCGGTGTGCAAGGTTCAAGAAGCACTACAAATTCATCCCCTCCAAGCCTTGCAGCCGTGTCTCCCTCCCGTTTGCTCCCCAAGAGACGCCGGGAGACTTCCTGTAGCAAAAGGTCTCCCACATGGTGCCCGTGGATGTCATTAATAGCTTTGAAACCGTCCAGGTCCAGGAAGAGCACCGCGAACTCACTGTTGCTTCGCTCGGCCCGGTGTATCGCCTGTTCCAGCCGGTCATTCAGCAGGACACGGTTTGGCAGGTGGGTCAGGTTGTCATGCAGGGCCAGCTTGATCAGCTCATTGTTGGCGCTATCCAGCGAATCCGATAGCCGGTTTGTACGTACATCGAGCATCGACACAATGAGTGCGATGGCAAACACCGCAAGGCTTACGATGATGACCAGAGTGGCCAGCCATTTGGTATCGATGCCACTGTTGGCAGCGCCACAGAAACTGTTGAGTGGGAACCTGGATGCGGCCATTCCGGTGTAATGCATGCCGATGATGGCGCAGCCCATCACGAGAGCCGCACCCATGCGGCTAAAAGTGGCCTGACTGGCTTCTTCGCGCAGGCGGAAAGCCAGCCAGAGTGCACCCACTGAGGCCGCTATGGCGATGATGATGGACAGCCCTACCAGCGAGGGGACATAAAAAATATGGGGGGTCATGAGCATGGCGGCCATGCCGATATAGTGCATGGCCGCTATGCCCAGCCCCATCAGAATGCCACCCGATACCAGGCGGAATAAAGGCAGCTTTTCCTGGCAGACCAGATAGAGTGCGAGCGCAGACGTGGCGATGGCAATGAGTAACGAAAGCACGGTCAGGGGAACGTCGTATCCCAGATCGATGGGAAGGCTGAAGGCGAGCATCCCGATAAAGTGCATTGACCAGATGCCAAACCCCATGGCGAAGGATCCGCCAAACAGCCACAGCACAGCAGCCTGGCCCGAGGCGCTGGATACCCGGCTGGCCATGTTCAGTGCGGTGTAGGATGCGAGGATCGCAACTATTATGGAACAGGCAACCAGTACCTCATTGTAACTGCTTACTAGCATCTTGAGCCTATGGAATATGAGGTGACAGGTGCTGGCAGACACAACAAAAGCTGCTTGCCCAACGCTGGAATTATTGAGCGTATGTTATTGCAAAAAAAACCTGTGTTGATAGTGGTGATATGTTTTATTGCGTGAAGAGAATGTATATTTTGAATGACATTTCATATTGCAGTTGCGCGCCTAGCAATCCAGGCGCTTGGTTGCCCCGCTTTGCACATCAAGGTATTCAATCTTCGCCGTTTTAAAGTTCAGTTCCACGAACAGGTGGCAGTAATAATCGCCATGGCGCCAGGCCATGGCGACACTGGAGTCGTTTGAGTAGTTCAGTTCGAACCGGCCATCGAATGCCGGGTAGTTGCTGCGGAACTTCATCAGGCTCAGAAGGCGTTGCACCACCGGTTTCCGCATCTCCTGATCCACTTCTTCCAGGCTGTAATAATGCCGGTTGATGTCGCGCAGCTCTCCGGTTTTCTCCATCAGTTCCTGGTCGTTGCAACCGGCCAGCAGCCCCACGTAATAGACCTGAGGAATGCCCGGGGTGAAGAACTGGATAGCCCGGGCCGCAATGTAGGCGTCATCGTTCTGCATCAGCGCGTCGTAAAAGGTGCAGGTAAGCTGGTATATGGCGCCAACGCTGTGAATATTGGCCGCCGAACGGCGCAGAATCGGGTCCGCACTGCGTGCGTCGATGTTATGAATCAGTTCTTTGATCCTGTCATCCGGAAGCACCCCTTCAACGTCTGGTATGCAGATGCCATCGTGTGTGTCCAGAACCGTCACCATGTTGCGCGGGCACATGCGCAGCCAGTTCTTCAGGTAAACGCTGTTGGCGTCGAGTAGTGAGTAAAGCATCAGGGGGGGAAGGGCAAAGCCGTAGGGATGCATGTTTCGCCGGCTGATGGCGTACTGGTAACTGGTGTGGTCGTGCACCTCCGGCAGGCATTCGGCGCCGTGCTTCAGGGCAACCTGGTTGATCCAGTCGAGAATACGGTACACCTCTGGTTCTACCAGAAAACAGCTGGTGCCTATGCGTTTGGTGGTGTAGCCAAAGGCATCGAGCCGGAGGAGGTTTACACCCTTGGATGTGAGGAAGCCGATATAGCTTTCCATGAGTCTGTAGGCCATATCCGAGTCGTAATTCAGGTCGACCTGTTGTTCGGTGAAAGTACACCACACCCTCGTTTTGGTGCCATCGGCCAGGATCACCTCCCGAAAGGGCTCTTTCTCCTTGCGGATGTGGATCTTGGCCATGTCATCCGGGGAGATGTCACCGAATTTGTCCATGTGTACGAACAGGTCGGCGTATTCGGAATCAAATCCGTTGGCGATGAAGTCCAGGAATTCCGGGGACTCATCAGATATGTGATTCACCGTCAGATCCACACACAGATCGTATTTCCGGGTGAAGGCTTCTATGTCGTCCCAGGTTCCGAAAGCCGGGTCTACTTCCTTGTGAGTCAGTGGCGAGAACCCGCTGTCTGCATTGGACGGAAAAAACGGGAGGATGTGCAGCCCGCCGATGGCGTCTGAAAGGTATTTCTCCACCACTGTGTGAAGGTCTTTCAGGTCTTTTCCAATCCGGTCCGGATAGCAGATCAGCTGTACTGCATTTTTGAGCAGCATGGCTCGGCTCCTGCGTTATCAGTTTTTGGGTGAATGCTGTTCAGGCCGCGTTCCGGCCCAGAGGTACGACTTTTTTCAGTTTGCTGATGCGTCGCAGCTCTACTGCGTCGATGAACTCCTGCCCCCAGTAGCCGATGTCGTAGCGACATACTATTTCGAAGGCCTCGCTTAACCGGCTTCGGGCTTCTTCCGGTGGCATGGCCAGTGCGTAGTAGCAGGTATCTGCCAGATCCTGCGGGTGGTGAGGGTTGGCCAGAATGGCTCCCCGGAGTTCGGCGGCGGTCCCGGCAAACTCTGAAAGTACCAGTACGCCACAGCCGTTGGTGAGCCCCTGTGTTGCAATGTATTCCTTGGCAACCAGGTTCAGACCATCCCGCAGAGGCGTAATCCACATCACATCTGCCATGGTGTAATAGGCCACCAGTTCCTCGAAGGGCAGGGCGCGGAAGAAGAACTGCACCGGCGTCCAGCCAACCTGAGCAAACTGCCCGTTAATGCTGCCCACAGTCTGTTCAATCTGCGATAGAAGTTCCTCGTAGATAGTCATGCCTTTTGCAGCGGGCACGCACACCAGCATAAGGGTGACCTTTGTCTCCAGTTCAGGATGCTCGGTCAGCATGCGTTCGTACGCGTGCAGCTTTTCCAGAATGCCTTTGGTGAAATCCAGGCGTTCTACAGAAAGGATCAGCCGGACACCTGCCAGCTCCTCCCGGAGGCTTTCCATGCGGGCGATAACATCAGTATCGGAAAGGGCATTACGAACGCGGCTCAGGTCCAGTCCCACAGGGTGCGCGCCAAGGCCGATTTTGCGTTCGTTCACTTTGATCTCGGTGCTCATTTCGTCCAGACCTACGGCGCAACCGTAAGTCAGGAAACGGGGGGCACACCCGGCTCTGCGAGTGACTTCCAGCGGTGTAACGCCTCGGGCCACATCGACGAAATTCTCGGCCTGCCGGGGAATATGGAACCCTATGTAGTCGCACTGAAGCAGGCTACTGATGATTTCCCTGCGCCAGGGCAGCACGTTGAATACATCGGCAGACGGAAAATAGGTGTGATGAAAAAAAGCGATGGTTACGTCCGGGCGCAGCTCGCGCAGATATGCCGGCACCATCCACAGGTTGTAATCGTGGATCCAGACCACCGCGTTGTCTGCGGCTTCCGCAGCCGTGCGTTCGGCAAAGAGTTTGTTAACCTTGAGAAACACCTGCCAGTGGTCGTCCCGGAAGGTAGCTCTTTCCCAGAAGGTGTGCAGGGTTGGCCAGAAAGCCTCCTTGGAGAAACGTTTGTAGAAAATGTCGACGTCTTCCTCGCTTAACTTTACCCGTGCAGCCACCAGTTTTTCATAGCGACTGGTGTCTACTTCGGTATGGGTCTGGAAGGGCCCCAGCTCCGGGTTGTCAATTGACCAGGCGACCCAGGAACCAGCCTTGCCATCGGCAAAGAAGCTCAGCAGAGTGGGTATGATGCCGTTCGGAGACCGGGGGCGGCGGCGGATAAGCTCTCCATTCTCCACTACCTCTTCATAGGGGAGCCTGTGGTAAACAATGACCAGATCAGATTTACCCGATCGCATGGTGTCCGGGATTTCTGCGTCTATACCGGCATGGCCCAGAAAACCGAAATGTTCAAAGGCTTCCAGAATTCCCCCGCAGCCAGTTGCCTCGGCATGAAACACCCGCGCCTGGTGTTCGGTTTCCTCCAGCAGGCGGGGCTCGGAGGCACCGACACACACACCTTTGAAACTCTGCTGGTACATGGACAGATCGTTAATGGTGTCGCCCGCTACCATTACCGCTTCCGGGTCAACGGCCAGGTGTTCAATCAGCCGGGTCAGCGTGCTTCCTTTGTTGACGCCTCGGGGCAAAATATCCAGATACTTGCCGCCTGAGAACAGAACATCGCAGGAAAGGGCGGCAGCTTTGGCTTTCAGGCCATCGCCCACTGCTGTGCTGTGGCAGAAATAGGAAACCCTGCGTTCCTGAGGGACTTCCTGGCGATGAAGGCCTTCGAACGAACTCAGTGCCGCTTCGATGACATGCTCGCCTGGCCAGAGCTCGTCAATTTCCCCCTGCAGCGGCTGTATGGCCTGTTGGGAATCTCCGTGCACTACGGTGCAACCAACGTCGCAGATGATGTAGTCAGGCTGTGGAATGGTAGGGTCAGAGAGGAGTGGCAGTACAGATTCGAGCCCTCGACCGGTTACGAACACCAGCTGGATTTCCGGGTGGGCGGCAATCAGTTGGTATAGCCGGATGCGATTTCCCGGATCTCCCGCGAGAAAGGTTCCGTCAAGATCCGTGGCAAGTAACATGATGGTGCACTCCTGTCTGGCCTGTTTCCTTATGCTGCCTGCAGGATTTGTACCGGGCTTTTGTGTGGAGGCACGGATTTGGTGCGTGAACTGGCTGAATAGCTTCATAAAAACAACGAACTGGGCTCAGCCGGAAAATGCCCGGGTTGTTGAATAAAAGGGGCCAGGTTGATCATTAAATGGTGCAGTCTGGTGCGGGGTGCGTTAATTCGGGGCTTCGGCCAGGCTATTCATTTAATCCCATGTTCTCTTGAGTATGCTAAGTTTAAGGTGATGTATTGGCCGGCGAACTGGGGCAGAAACGTCGAGCCCGTTCCGGGACGGAAAGGGGAAAGTGGCATGCCAGGGAGAAGCTACCCGCACAATATTGCTGTTACGGATTCGCAGGGAATCTACAGTACTATCATCAGCCGTATTGGCCTGGTGGTCATTCTGGTCAGCGCTCTGGTTCTGCTGGCCTGGGTCTTCGATGTCCAGATGGGCAAGCGTGTGCTGCCCGCCCTTGAGACAATGAAGTTCAATACGGCACTCTGCTTTCTCGTCTGTGGTTTCCTTTTCTGGCGCCAGCCATACTTCGGCAAGTCATCCGCCGGGGTGGCTACCATTGTGCCTCTGGCACTCTTCCTGTTCGTGGTGTCTGGCCTCACGCTTCTCGAGTATGGGGCAGGCTGGCAGCTGGGCATCGACAATTTTGTGATTCCGGATACGGCAACGCTTCCTGAAAACTGGCCAGGGCGTATGTCAGCCGGTACGGCTATATGTTTTTGTCTGCTGAGTGTCGCATGGATGGCCAGGATTACGCCGTTAAACCACTCCACAATGGTAATGCAGGTCCTGAGCCTTGCCGTGATCGTGATCAGTGGAGCGGCACTGATAGGATATATTTTCGGCGTGCGGCAGTTCAGGTTGCCCGTTTTTTCTACCATGGCTCTGCACACGGCAGCGTTGTTTGTGCTATGCGGTGCCGGCATGCTTCTGGTCCGGCCTCAGCAAGGCCTGATGCGCTCTGCTGCAAGTCCCTGTATCGGCGGGCGCTCTCTGCGACGCCTTCTGCCTTTTATTATTGTGACTCCGGTATTGATGGGCTGGCTCAGTATGCAGGGCGTGGTGGCTGGCTACTATGCCGAGGCATTCGGCTTCGCACTGAGTAGTCTGTCCAGTATTCTGGTGCTGGCTTTTGTCGGCTGGCTTGGTGCCGATGCCCTCAACAGGGAGGAAGAACGCTTCCGCTCGACGATGGATTCCTCCCCTGTGGCCACGCTGATGGTTGATGAGAATGGCACCATTCAGATGGCAAACCAGCTGGCGCACTCTTTGTTGCGATGCCCGGAAGGCCAGCTGGTTGGTACGCAGATAGAGCACCTTATGCCCGCCCGGTTGCGGGAGAGGTACATGGACTTCCGTCGCAAGTATCTGCAGTGCCCGGAAAAACGGGTAATGGGAGATAGCGAGGACCTGTTTGCCCTGCGTCGGGACGGCACTGAGTTCCGGGCCGAGATTGCTCTGAACCCTGTGCAGACCGCCGACGGTCGCTACGTTATAGCGGCGATTCTCGACATAACCCAGCGTGTAGAGGCTGAGCTGAAAATTCTTCGTCTCAACCGCATTCATAAAGTTCTGAGCGGGATCAATACGCTGATCGTTCGTGCGCAGACCCTCGATGCACTGTATGAAGAGGTCACGTGGATAACGGTGGAAGAAGGTGGTCTGCCCGCAGCACTGGTTGTCGAGTACGACAGGGGCTCGGGCCTGCTCACGATTCTGCACGCCCATGCTAACGACAAGCAATTCCAGGTGCGACAGCTATCCGGTTACGAAACAGATGCTGTCCATGAATGCCTTCAGGCGCACAATGTTGTCACCCGGAATAACCTCGCAGAGGAGTTTGGTAACCCTGATCTGATGGATCTGATTGATCACGGAATACAGGCGATGGCCAGTTTCCCGCTGACGGCAAGAGGCAAAACCATGGACGCGGCTCTGGTGCTTTACCAGCGTGAGCCGTTTTCCTTCGACAATGCGGAAATGAAACTTCTGTATGAGATTGCTGACGACATCTCGTTTGCGATCGCTAACCTCCAGAAAAATCAGCAGCTGGAGTATCTGACGCATTTCGACAAGGTCACGGGGTTGCCTAACCGCCTGCTCCTGACCGACCGGCTGCAGCAGGCCATGTTCCAGGCTGACAGGCAGCAGGATATCGTCAGTATCCTGTATGCCGATATTGATCGCTTCAAACAGATTAATGGCAGCTTTGGGCACTCCGGTGGCGATGAAGTGCTCTGGCAGGTGGCGCAGAGAATAAGCACATGCGTCGGCAAGGCCGATACCGTATCCCGTTGGGGTGGAGATGAGTTCATTGTTCTGCTTCCCGGTAAGGGCGCAGCACACGCCGCCGAAGTCGCTGACCGCATAGCCGGTGCACTTCAATCGGTGATCGTGCTGGAAGACTGCCGGGATCTGTTTGTTTCGTGCAGTATGGGCATCGCAGAGTATCCCCGCGACGGCCTGGAGCTGGATCACATAATCAATACCGCCAGAAAAGCTTCCCGACAGACAAGCTGAGGTTCTGAACCCGGAGAAGCGGTCCCCCTTCTTGATTTGCTGTTTTGCACTATATTGGGGCGGGCGCTTTCGTGCCGCACCATTTTAGTCCGGCGTGGCCCGGAATAAGCCATCTCATGTCGTCTGTTTTATCTGTAACAATCTGAAATATAAGGGGGATTTTAGAGTTTGGAACGGCTCGTGCAGAGCAGGGGTGTGTTACTGACGAACTGCGCAACCCACTAGAATGCAAAGGATGACGACATGGGAATCAACAAGAACGTTAAGCTGGGCCTTTCTGCACTGGCAGTCTCTATATCTCTTAGTATCTCTCTTAATGCTGTTGCCGCCGAAGATTCCATCAAAGTCGGTATCCTGCACTCCCTTTCCGGCACCATGGCGATCAGTGAATCTACCCTGAAAGACACCATGCTGATGCTGATCGAAAAACAGAACGCAGCCGGCGGTGTGCTGGGTCGTCAGCTGGAACCGGTGGTTGTAGATCCTGCCTCTAACTGGCCGCTGTTCGCGGAGAAGGCCCGTGAGCTTCTGGCAAAAGAAAAAGTTGACGTAATCTTCGGCAACTGGACTTCGGTTTCCCGCAAGTCGGTATTGCCGGTTATAGAAGAACTCAACGGACTGCTGTTTTATCCGGTTCAGTACGAGGGCGAAGAGTCCTCCGAAAACGTGTTCTATACCGGGGCAGCGCCCAACCAGCAGGCCATTCCAGCAGTTGACTACCTGATGAACGATATTGGCGTTGAACGCTGGGTTCTGGCAGGTACGGATTATGTTTATCCACGCACCACCAACAAGATCCTGGAGACTTATCTCAAGGATAAGGGCGTGGCCGCAGAAGACATTATGATCAACTACACGCCTTTTGGTCATTCCAACTGGCAGACCATCGTTTCCGATATCAAGGCATTTGGCAGCGCTGGCAAGAAGACTGCCGTGGTTTCAACCATCAACGGCGATGCCAACGTTCCCTTCTACCGTGAGCTTGGTAACCAGGGTATCGATGCTGCAGACATTCCTGTAGTTGCCTTTTCTGTAGGCGAGCAGGAACTGTCAGGTATAGACACGGCTCCTCTGGTGGGGCATCTGGCAGCATGGAACTACTTCATGAGCGTTGATAGTGACGCCAACTACGACTTCATCGATGCCTGGACTGAATATACCGATAACGAAGACGCAGTGACCAACGACCCGATGGAAGCCCATTACATCGGCTTCAACATGTACATTGAAGCGGTCAAGAAGGCCGGCACTGCTGACGTAGACGCGGTGAAAGACGCCATCATCGGTGTAGCCGTTCCCAACCTCACCGGTGGTTACGCCACCATGATGCCTAACCATCACATCACCAAGCCCGTACTGATTGGCGAGATTCAGGACAACGGCCAGTTCTCCGTAGTCTGGGAAACCGCATCTACAGTGGCGGGCGATGCCTGGTCTGACTTCCTTCCGGGTTCCAAAGACCTGATCAGCGACTGGCGCAAGCCGATGTTCTGCGGAAACTTCAATGTGGTTACCGGCACTTGCGGTGGCCAGGAAAAAGCCGCTACGGAGTAAAGTTTTTAAAGGTTAATACTGTTTTGCGGGCGGGGGCCTTTTCCTCGTCCGCTTTTTTAACCTGACTGTTTCAGCTTAACCCCATACCTACCAGGACAGGACGCAATCATGGGCATCTCCAGACTGCTCAACCACCTTCTGCTCACCTTCCTTTTGTTGTGCCCCGGAATTTCCCAGGCACAGGTAGATGATCCGCAAGCACTGAAAATGTTTACCGCACTGGGAAACTCCTCGGTTGCGGAAAAGATAAAGGCTGTCAATCAGATTGCCAGTAGTGGCGATGAGCGCGCACGTGGCTGGCTGGAAGCTTTTGCCAGTAACAAACTGGCTCATATCGAATCCTCCGGGCAATTCGTCATTGTGCTGAAAAACCGGGGCCGGAACTGGACCGTGGAAAATGCACTCACCGGCGAAAACCTTGGTGAAATCTCCCGCCGCGACATAGATACCCTCAGGGTTAACAACGCGCTGCGTAATGAGCTGGCAAGCATTCTGTCGGTTATTGATCTGAAGAGTCCCGATGAGGACAACCGTTTATCCGCCGCCCGCGCCCTCAAAGGCAGCGTGGATGGCCCTCTGGCAGAGCGACTGCCGGAATTGATTGAAGCCGAAGAGAGTACGCAGGTTCAGGCGGCCCTCACGGAAGCTCTGGCCATCTACAAAGTGGAAGAGCAGGGTGATGTTACTGCCGTGGCAACGTTGTCCGGCAGCCTCAACTCAGAAGCACGCGCAGCACTGCAGCAGGCCATGCGCAGCGACGATCCTGTACTGGTGGCTGCGGCTACCAGGGCCATGGCGAGTATTGAACAGAAGCTGAAGCTGAACAGCGCCGTCGAGACCCTGTATTTCGGGTTGTCCCTTGGTTCGGTTCTGGTGCTGGCGGCTATTGGCCTTGCCATCACCTTCGGCGTGATGGGCGTTATCAATATGGCCCATGGCGAACTCATTATGTTGGGTGCATACACCACCTGGGGCATGCAGCAATTATTTCCGGGCCAGCCCGGCCTGGCGCTGATCCTGTCTATCCCCGCCGGATTTCTGGTATCGGCACTGGCGGGCATCGCAATAGAACGTAGCGTTATCCAGCACCTGAAAGGCCGCCCCCTGGAAACACTGCTGGCTACCTTTGGTGTCAGCCTGATCCTGCAGCAACTGGTGCGCACGCTTATCTCTCCGCTCAACCGGACCGTTATCACACCTGACTGGATGAGCGGTTCGCTGATGATCAACGAAGCTTTGTCTCTGACTCTTAACCGCCTTTACGTGATTGGATTTGCGCTTGTGGTGTTCGCAGGCCTGATGCTGATCATGCGCAGGACCCGGCTTGGACTGGAAGTACGCGCAGTTACCCAGAACCGCGCCATGGCGCGCTCTATGGGCATCAAAGCGACCAGAGTGGATATTCTCACCTTTGCGCTTGGTTCCGGCGTGGCGGGCCTGGCTGGTGTTGCACTCTCCCAGATCACCAACGTTGGCCCCAACCTTGGCCAGAGCTACATCATCGATTCATTCATGGTTGTGGTGTTTGGCGGTGTCGGCAACCTCTGGGGCACTCTGCTGGCGGGTATGGCGCTGGGTACTCTCAATCAGTTGCTGGAACCCTGGGCTGGCGCAGTGCTTGCCAAAATCATGGTGCTGGTTTTCATCATTCTTTTCATCCAGAAACGCCCCCGGGGACTCTTTCCCCAAAAGGGCCGTGCGGCGGAGGGTTAAAGTGTCCCATCTAGCCAATTCTTTAATCCACTGCGTGACGCTTGCGTCACGCCCTTCGGGAGCCTCTGAACGCCTTGATAGCCGCGTTGCAGCGCCTCGATTTGGAACCACCAAACCTTCGCCACTGCGCCTTGCTATCAGGGCGTTCAGAGGCTCAGTGAATCAAATAATTAGCCAGAAGGGACACCGGTATGTGGCTAACAAGACCTTTTCGTGAGCGCTCGACGCAGGTTTTTCTGGGCGTGCTCTTTGCCGCCCTGGTGATTGTCAGTGTGCTGCATGTGTTCATGCCCCAGGACAGTGCCCTGTATGTAAGCTCCTACACTGTCACGCTGCTGGGTAAATACCTGTGCTACGCGCTGCTGGCTGTGGCAGTGGATCTGGTGTGGGGCTATCTCGGTATACTCAGCCTCGGGCATGGCGCCTTTTTTGCCTTGGGTGGCTACGCGATGGGCATGTATCTGATGCGCCAGATTGGTGATCGCGGAGTCTATGGCGACCCGGTTCTACCGGATTTCATGGTGTTCCTGAACTGGCACGAGCTGCCCTGGTACTGGCTGGGCTTCGACATGGCCTGGTTTGCTTTCATCATGGTGCTGCTGGCGCCGGGGCTTCTTGCCCTTGTGTTTGGATTTCTGGCTTTCCGCTCCCGGGTAACCGGGGTGTACCTGTCCATAATCACCCAGGCGCTGACCTTCGCACTGATGCTGGCCTTCTTCCGTAACGAGATGGGTTTTGGTGGCAACAACGGCCTGACCGATTTCAAAGACATTCTGGGCTTTGACCTGCGCACAGATGCTACCCGGCTTGGGCTGTTTATCGCCACGGGTATTGCTCTGGCGATTGGCTACGTGATCTGCCGCGGTATTGTTACCAGCAAACTTGGCCGTGTGAGCATTGCCTGCCGGGATGCCGAGGCGCGTACTCGCTTTCTGGGATACCGGGTAGAACGGGTGCAACTGTTTGTGTTTGTGGTTTCCGCCATGCTGGCCGGTGTGGCAGGGGCGCTCTATGTGCCTCAGGTAGGAATCATCAATCCCGGTGAGTTCTCGCCACTGTTCTCCATTGAAGTGGTGGTCTGGGTGGCTCTCGGAGGCCGTGCCACGCTATACGGCGCTGTTATTGGTGCCATACTGGTGAACTACGGCAAAACGGTATTCACCGGCATCATGCCGGATGCCTGGCTGTTTGCTCTTGGCGGCCTGTTTGTTCTGGTGACCGTATTCCTGCCCAAGGGCATTGCTGGCCTGGTATTCAAACCAGCAAAAGCGGGGAACACCGGTAACACACCCTCAGAGCAGGAGACTGCCGCATGAGCTTTCTTCAGGAAATGACCAACAGGGACCGGGTGTTTGAGTTTCTCGCGCCGGCACAGTCCCCCGTGGATGTGCGGCATGGCCCCATTCTTTACCTGGAAGACGTGAACGTAAGTTTTGACGGCTTCAAGGCTATCAACAACCTGAACCTGACGATCGACGACGGCGAACTGCGTTGCATTATCGGCCCCAACGGGGCGGGTAAAACCACCATGATGGACATCATCACCGGCAAAACCCGCCCGGATTCCGGTTCTGTATGGTTTGGTAGCCGCCATAACCTGCTAACCATGAACGAGCCGGACATTGCCTCCCTCGGCATTGGCCGTAAGTTCCAGAAGCCGACGGTATTTGAAGCCCTGACGGTATTCGAAAACCTGGAACTGGCCATGGCCGCAGACAAGCGGGTGTTCCCGACACTCACGGCACTGATGACCCCGGAATACAGGGATCGCATCGACGAAGTGCTGGAGATGATCGGCCTTAAGGAATTGCGCCAGGCTCTGGCGGGCATCCTCTCCCACGGCCAGAAACAGTGGCTGGAAATCGGCATGCTGCTGATGCAGAAGCCGCGCCTGCTGCTGGTGGATGAACCGGTTGCTGGCATGACAGAACAGGAAATGGAGCGCACCGCCGAACTGCTCACAGGCCTTGCCGGCAAGCAGTCTGTGGTAGTGGTCGAACACGATATGGGCTTCGTACGTTCTATAGCCCGCAAGGTTACCGTTCTGCATCAGGGCAGCGTGCTTGCGGAAGGCACCATGGACCAGGTTTCTGGTGATCCGGAAGTGATCAAGGTGTATCTCGGGGAGGAAGCCTGATGTCAGCTGACAGCCTTATGCTCAAAGTCGACAAGCTCAACCAGTATTACGGTGAAAGCCACACACTCTGGGATCTGGACCTGGACGTACCACAGGGCCAGTGCACCTGTGTGATGGGCCGTAACGGCGTAGGCAAGACCACCCTGATGAAATGCATCATGGGTGAGGAGAGCGTAAAAAGTGGCAGCCTCTCATTCGCCGGGGGCATAGAGCTCACCAAAAAGAAAATCGAAGACCGCTCCCGCCTGGGTATCGGTTATGTACCCCAGGGACGACAGATCTTTCCGCTGCTCACCGTAGAAGAAAACCTGCGCACGGGCCTGGCAGTGAGAAAAGACGGCAGCAAGAAAATCCCCGAACGCATCTACGAACTCTTCCCGGTGCTGAAGGAAATGAAACACCGCCGGGGCGGCGACCTTTCCGGTGGTCAGCAACAGCAGCTCGCCATTGGCCGGGCGCTGGTGATAGAGCCACGCCTGCTGATTCTGGACGAACCGGGGGAAGGCATTCAGCCCAACATAGTTACCCAGATTGGCGAGGTTATCCGCAAACTGATTGAGGAAGACGGGCTCACCGTGTTGCTGGTAGAGCAAAAGCTGCCATTTGCCCGCAAATACGCCGACCGCTTTGCCATTCTCGATCGTGGCCGTCGCGTGGCGGAAGGTGAAATCGCCGGCCTGACTGATGAACTTATCAAGAAGCATCTGACGGTATGACAGTACTTCAGCGAATGGAGCCATTCCAGCAACCTGCGCGCGCTTCGGGCCACCGGTTTGATCTGGAGCGGCACTGGGCAGCCGGCCTGTCTCTGGGCTTTGAAGCGAGAGACAAAGACAAGGGTGTTCCTGTTACCCGCCTGGTGCGCCGCAAACACCACGGCCCTTTAAGGGTTCAGCGGCCTTTCTACCCGGAAGGGCGCCACGGCTGCTGCCACGTATATCTGTTGCACCCGCCCGGTGGGCTGGTCAGCGGTGACGAACTCCGAATTGAAGCTTCAGTGGGTGAGGGTGCTCACGCGCTGCTCACCACACCGGCTGCCGCCAAGCTCTATAAAGCCGACAGCCACGGCGTTGCCTGGGGCCAGCATACCCACCTGCAGGTGGCAAGAAACGGCATTCTCGAATACCTGCCCCAGGAAACCCTCGCTTTTGACGGCTCCCGGGGCAAACAGAGCACCACCATCGAGCTGGAAACCGGCGCCAGATGTATCGGCTGGGAAATCCTTGCGCTTGGTCGCCCGGCCAGCAACCTGCCGTTTGTTTCCGGGCATCTGGAGCAGAGTTTCCGGTTGCAGATGAATGGCCGCCCGCTGTGGCTGGAGCGCCAGCCCATGGACCCCACACACAGCCGTTTCAAAGGCCATTGGGGCCAGGGCGGCGCCACCGTACAGGCCACCCTTTGGGTTGTCGGGCTGGAAGACGAAGCTGCAGCCATTGAAGAACTCCGGGAACGCCTGCCGGCCAACCACCGGTGGGCTGTTACCCGGCGCCGTGGCGTATTGCTGCTGCGTTATCTGGGGCAGGAAAGAAACGAAGCCTGGGCCTTATGCCAGCAGGCCTGGGAATTGCTCAGGCCAGAACTTACCGGCCAGCCAGCCAGCGTTCCCCGCATCTGGCTGACCTGAACAACCTTTGAATTGAGTAGCGATAACCGGAGCGATACACCATGGAATTAACGCCCAGAGACAAAGACAAACTGATGCTGTTTACCGCCGCCCTGCTGGCTGAACGCCGCAAGGCCCGGGGCCTGAAACTGAACTACCCGGAAGCCATCGCCCTGATCAGTGCTGAAATCATGGAAGGCGCCAGAGCCGGAATGTCCGTTGCCGAGCTGATGAGCAGTGGAGCCGAGATTCTGACCCGTGAAGACGTGATGGACGGAATAGCCGAAATGATTCCGGAAGTGCAGGTGGAAGCTACCTTCCCGGACGGCACCAAGCTTGTCACCGTTCACAACCCCATTGTTTAAAAGGCCAATGAGAAGCTACCTGCCTCGCCAACGCTTCTCATCGGCTTTTAAAGGAGGCTATTTATGATTCCCGGAGAGTACAAACTCAAAGACGGCGACATCGAACTTTGCGCAGATCGCCCGCGCATTACGCTGGACGTTGCCAATACAGGCGATCGCCCGGTTCAGATCGGCTCGCACTACCACTTTGCCGAAGCCAATCCCGCCCTCACGTTTGATCGTGATCAGGCAAAAGGCTACCGGCTGGACGTAGCCGCAGGCACGGCCATTCGTTTCGAGCCGGGCCAGTCGCGGCAGGTCACTCTGATTCCCTTTGCCGGCGGACGTGAGATCTACGGTTTTCGGGGCGATGTGATGGGTAAACTGGAGGCGCAGAAATGAAGATTACAAGGCAGGCATACGCCGACATGTACGGCCCCACCGTTGGCGACCGCGTAAGGCTGGGCGACACAGAACTGTGGATTGAAGTCGAAAAAGACCACACCCATTACGGCGACGAAGTTAAATTCGGCGGCGGTAAAGTTATCCGCGACGGCATGGGCCAGAGCCAGCGTTGCGACGATGCGGTGATGGATACTGTCATCACCAACGCCCTGATTCTTGACTGGTGGGGCATAGTAAAAGCAGACGTGGGCATCCAGAAAGGCCGTATCGCCGCCATTGGCAAATCCGGCAACCCGGACACCCAGCCAGATGTCGACATAGTGATCGGCCCGGGCACTGAAATCATTGCAGGCGAAGGCAAAATCCTCACCGCTGGCGGCGTCGACCCCCATATTCACTTCATCTGCCCGCAGCAGGTGGAAGAAGCCCTCATGAGCGGCATCACCACCATGCTGGGTGGCGGCACCGGCCCGGCAACCGGCACCAACGCAACCACCTGCACACCCGGTGCCTGGCACATGGGTAAAATGCTGCAGGCGGTAGACAGCCTGCCCATGAACATCGGCTTTCTGGGCAAGGGCAACGCCAGCCTGCCAGAAGCACTGGAAGTGCAGATAAAAGCAGGTGCCATCGGCCTAAAACTGCATGAAGACTGGGGCACCACCCCGGCCAGTATCGACAACTGCCTGACAGTGGCGGATAAGTACGACGTACAGGTTGCCATACACACCGATACATTGAACGAATCCGGCTTTGTGGAAGATACGCTGGCCGCGTTCAAAGAGCGCTGCATTCACACCTTCCATACCGAAGGTGCAGGCGGCGGCCACGCGCCGGATATCATCACCGCCTGCTCCAAACCCTATGTACTGCCGTCATCCACCAACCCCACACGGCCGTACACGGTGAACACCATCGACGAGCATCTGGACATGTTGATGGTATGCCACCACCTGGATCCTAACATTCCGGAAGATGTGGCCTTCGCTGACTCCCGTATCCGCCGGGAAACCATAGCCGCGGAAGACATACTCCACGACATGGGCGTAATCTCCATGATCTCCTCCGACTCACAGGCCATGGGCCGGGTAGGGGAGGTTATCTGCCGCACCTGGCAAACCGCCCACAAGATGAAAGTGCAACGCGGCCTGCTGCCCCAGGATGAAAGCCTGGGTGCCGACAACTTCCGCGCCAAGCGCTACATTGCCAAGTACACCATCAACTCCGCCATTACCCACGGCATTGCCCACGATGTGGGCTCGGTGGAAGTGGGCAAGCTGGCGGATCTGGTGCTCTGGAGCCCGGCATTCTTTGGTGTGAAGCCTGCCTGCATTATCAAGGGTGGCATGATTGCCGCTGCGCCCATGGGCGACCCCAATGCATCGATCCCCACGCCGCAGCCCGTGCACTATCGCCGCATGTTCGGTGCCTTTGGTAAAGCCGCCAGTGCCACCCGCCTGACCTTTGTCAGCAAGGCCGCGCTGGAAGCCGGAATTGACAAGGAACTGGGTCTGGACAGCCCGCTCTCTGCCTGCACCAACGTGCGGCAAGTCCGCAAGAGCGATATGAAACTGAACGACGCCTGCCCGCACATTACCGTAGACCCGCAAACCTACGAAGTGCACGCAGACGGCGAACTACTGACCTGCGAACCGGCCTCTGAACTGCCGCTGGCCCAGCGCTACCACCTATTCTGAGCCGGATACCGGAGAACCTTATGCTGGAACTTACTAAACGCATTTCCCACGTGGAAAGCGCCGAAATATTCGACAACCTTACCTTGCCCTACGAACTGCGCATGCGGGGCCGGTTACGCTCCACCACAGAAACCAGCCAGGACGTTGGCCTGTTTCTGGACCGTGGCCCGGTATTGCGGGACGGCGACCTGCTGCAGGCCAAAACCGGCGAGATCATCCGCATCCGCGCAGCGGAAGAGCCGGTAGTAACCGCTTACATCGAAGCCGGCCTGCCGCTGGCGCGGTTGTGCTATCACCTGGGCAACCGCCATGTGTCCCTCGCCATTGGCCAGAACGAACAGGGTGGCTGGGTGCGTTTTCCGCCAGACCATGTTCTGGAAGAACTGGCCGAGCACCTGGGAGCAAAGGTTGTTCACCACACGGCATCCTTTGATCCCGAACCGGGTGCTTATGCGCAGACCGGAAAAGCCGATAGCGGCCACAGCCACGGGCACGGCCATCACCATGCTCACTCCCACTGACACCCAGGCTGCTGCATCAGGCGACCTGGCATTGCTGGGCCTGATGCAACTGGTAAGCCCGGCGCTGCCCATCGGTGCTTTTGCCTGGTCCCAGGGGCTGGAAAGCGCCTTTGAGCTGGGCTGGGTAAATAACGAAGCAGACTTGCAGGAATGGCTGGAAGGCGTACTTGAAGATGGCCTTAGCCGCTGCGAACTGCCTTTGCTGGTGCGCCTGCAAACAGCCTGGGCTGCCGGGGATGCCGAAGCCATTGCCCAGTGGAACGACTGGCTGCACGCCACCCGGGAAACCGCAGAACTGAGTGACGAAGACACCCGCCTTGGCGCGGCTCTTGTCACCCTCCTGCGCAACCTTGGCCTGCTGCCGGAGGTGAGCCTGATTCCAGACGAACCCGGATATATCACCATGTTCGCCTGGGTGGCCCATCATCGGAATGTACCCGAACGCCAGACACTACTCGGCTATGCCTGGGCCTGGCTGGAAAACCAGCTGGCGGTTGCCTGCAAAGCACTGCCCCTTGGCCACACTGCAGCCCAGCGCGTAACCGAACACATGCGCCCCTTATTGGTAACCGCTGTAGAGACTGCCCTGCAGCGGAGTGACGAGGAGCTTGGCCCCATTCTGCCCGGCCTGGCCCTTGGCAGCGCTTTACACGAAACCCAGTATTCACGGCTTTTCAGAAGCTGAAACATAAAGACATGCACTCCGAAACAAGGAGCGGCGGTCAGTAAGTCCTTCCGGGACTGTCTGCAGCATGGATGCTGCAGACAAGCGTACAGGGATGTATTTATAGCGTGTCCCGGAAGGACTTACTGACCGCGCAGCAGGCCCGGAGTCTGATGATTAAGAGGATAAAGCCATGAAACATTGTTTGAGAGTTGGAGTCGGCGGCCCGGTCGGTTCCGGAAAAACCGCCCTCTTGCGCCAGTTGTGCAAGGCCCTGAAAGACCACTACGACATAGCCGTAGTAACCAACGACATCTACACCCGTGAAGACGCCGACTTCCTGTTGAAGCACGACGCCCTGCCAGCCGACCGCATCCTTGGCGTGGAAACCGGCGGCTGCCCCCACACCGCCATCCGCGAAGACGCCTCCATGAACCTGGCGGCCATCGACGACCTGCAAAGCCGGCACCCCAACCTTGAACTGGTGCTGGTGGAATCCGGTGGCGACAACCTTTCTGCCACCTTCAGCCCGGAACTGAGCGACCTAACCCTCTACGTGATCGACGTATCCGCCGGCGACAAAATCCCCCGCAAAGGCGGCCCGGGCATCACCAAATCCGACCTGCTGATCATCAACAAGATCGACATAGCCGAACAGGTACATGCCTCGCTGGACGTGATGGCGCGGGACTCCAAAATGATGCGCAGCGAACGGCCATTTGTGTTTGCCAACCTTTACGACGGAGTAGGGCTGGAAACCATTATCGGCTTTATTCTGGAGCGGGGCATGTTGCCGGAACGTCGGCCCGAGAAGCTTGCCGAAACTGCCTAATGACACCGGATTTGAGTTTTAAACGAACGACGGAGAGACAACCATGAAACTGACTAATCGACTGACTCTGACTGCGAGCTTGCTTCTGATCTCAGGCGCCGCCTTTGGCCATGCCGGCCACGAAGCCCTTGGTGATGGTGTGCATATTGAGTACTTCCTGGCTGCTGGTGCAGCGGTCGCCGTGGGCATTTACGCCCTGATGCGGCACAAGCGAGACGGGCAGGACTAAAGCTTGTATTGATGGCTCCCAGGAGACTTAGTACTAGACCAGCCGAAGAAAAAGTAAAGGGAAAGCAAAAAGCTGCGCGGCAATGCCTCGCAGCTTTTTTGTGGAATAAAATTTACGTATTCCAGTGACTGTGGACTTCCCCCGATACGCATGCCCCCCCCCTAGAGGGGTGTCATAATGTCTAGGAAGTTAGCGATTAAAATTCCAATAGCAAGGCTTCCGAAACAGTATTCTATTTTTCCATTGGTTATAGATCTTGGCTCTGGAAAAAACGCAGCGCTAGTTGATGCAAGAATGAAGCACTTATATAAGCGGCGTATTCATGAAAATCGTCCGCTTTGTCTTCGTCTCCGAAATCGCAAACTGCTTTAATAGAAATGCATTTTGGCCGTGGTTCAGCAGCAAGCTGGGCGGCTGTGAAGACAGCATAGGATTCCATTTCAATGCCAACTAGATTTTTATGGTGAAACCTAACGTCATCAACAAGTTCCTTTGCCTGCAATACAGAAGCGCCGCTGGCCATAGCGTCAACCAAAATACTGGGACAATTTTTCGGTTTATCGCCAGTAAATTCACGGTGAAGCCGTGAAATAAGAACCTTGTCCCTCGAGAGTTCTTTCACGTTGGCACGTAACGTTTCATCCAGTCGAAATTGGTATTGGGCTGGCCTAAATCGAATTCGTTGTTGATCGCTGTCAAAGGTCCATTTTCCCGAGCCCCAGTCGAAACAGGGGTCAGCGATTAATATGTCTCCGAGTTCCGATTTGTCTCGCACTCCAGCGCATATTCCGGCCATGCACAAAATTCGAGGTCTGAAATTGTGAATGAGTTTTGTAGCAAGGACCGCCGAGGAAGGCATTCCCATTTGTGGCGCTGAGGCTGCAATTACCCTAACTTTGCTTTCACCTTCCGAAAAGGAACCTTGGTAATAGGTTGTCGCGTCGTAAGGCACCTTCATTTGAATCCAATTTCCTGGAAGCTCTAATATTTTATCGAGCTCTTCTTCTAGGCCGGTAATAACTGCTAAGTCAAAGTGGAAGTTGTGGCCGTCATTGAAGAAAGGGGGTTTCTTTTGATCTATGAGGTATGTAATTGCCTTTTTTAAAGATTCCTGCCAGCTCGTGTCTTGGTAGGAAAACTTGACCAGCTTCCAAAGTGGTGATGCAAACTCTTTTTCCGCTAGGGTCTCGGATTTATCGTATGCGGTGAGGCCTACTAGGTACGCCGGTACGTTAGCGGAATGGTTGTTCTTAATGTAGCTTAAGACCTCTAAGCCCCCGTCGTGTGACACAGGAAGTTCAGGTCTTTTCGGTAGATTGATGTCTAATATAATGAAATCAAATCTGGTAGACTTTATCAGCTTTTTTGCAGAATGAGCATCGCTAGCGTGTTGTATTTCGACAACTTCGGGATTGTTTTCCGGGATCACGGCATTCGATATTAGCCGAAGTTTTTCGTGTTCATCATCAATTATTAATACTTTAATCATAATTCAATGTCCGAGATATTCAGAATTCTTCGAAGTTCTTCCATCCAAGCCGACCCGCTCTGATCAAAATAGACGCTGCCTATAAAGAGGTTGGGGAATTCTTCTCTACATTGATCGGTGAGTTCGTTAAAACCCACCTTTTCACTACCTTCGCCGAAAGATTCAAGTTGAGTAACGATGATGACTTTCGAATTTATTTTAAAGAGCCTCATCTTTCTCATAATATCGTACCCGCCAAGGGGTCTAGATCTTCCCTCCCGACCATTTGGGCGACGATCAAAGGTAGGGAGCGTCATGTCGAGCAAAACCAAATCAGGAGCCGAATCCTTTATAGCTTTAAGGCCCGAGTTAAAGCTATAAAAAAAATGAATATCTTTATAATCTTGAAGTTCGTTATTCAAAAAATCATTGATTTTTTCTACTTTTATAAGATTGTCTTCTATGACGTAGATTTTCATTTTATGCGCCCGAGATATCAAGTGTGAGTCTGGTAGTAAAGAACCCTTTCTCGTCTACCAAAATATCTATTGCGTGACTTGTCTTGAAATTATATTCACAAATTCTCCAGATTTTTGATAATCCTGAACCGCCTTCTTTTCTTGCCATTTTAAGCGCGGAATCATCCTGGTAGTTCAACATTGCCCGTTTTGCAGACTGGGTCCTTTCCAGTAAATTTACGTCCTTAGAAAGGCTGTTTGAGCACTCAATAAATAGTTTGTTTTTTTCGCAATGAGCACTTATTTCCACGCAAGGTGTGTTATCTGAGTATCCGCTGTGTATAACGCAGTTTTGAAGAAGGATAAAAAGAATTTCACATAAGCCATCAAGATAGGACCCATCAAATTTGATACCCCCAGTTCCTAAATTCAGCTTTGGATTAAGTTTTTGGGTCACATAACAGTTTCTTATTTGTTGCAGAGCGACGTGAACTGCGGTTTCAAGTTCAAATGGGTCTCTAGAAAGGTCGGTTGGCTTTTGAAACCACTGTGTAACATCGTCAATGGCTGACACGAATGAGGTTCTGGCCCGAGCGATTGCGTCGATCAATGGCGCGGCGTCTTCATGCGAAATTTTAGATTCTATATTTTTAATTAAATTGTCTAATGCATTATTTATGTTTTTGGAAGCAAATTCTTTTATATCTAATCGTATATTTTCTAGCGATTGAATAGTTAAATCCCAGCAATGCGCTAAGAATAGATCCATAAGCTCCTCAGGCTTCGTGTCCTCGGAGATAGCGGCTGTTAGTTTCGCTAGTTGTTCTTCGGAAGCGTCGAAACTGAAAAGACCTTCGTCGTTACCAGCAACATTAATATGAAGCTTCCGGTTTAGGTAGAGCCGGATCACCTCGTCGAACCTTTGTGTAAATCGGATTAGACATTTCCGGATATGGGCAACGTTTGAAGTCGGCTCGGATGAAAATAATGTTTCCCAACGCTTTGGCAACATCCATTCACCTTTTTCAATGTTGCATAAGAGCCCCTCTAAGGCAAATGGTCCTCTTAGGTGGCCTTCAAATGAGCCGTGCCGGATAGAGGTACTAACGTGTGTATCAAGTCCATATGCGGGATTAAAAGCAAATTCCGAGGCTACATCTAAAAGCATTGCAGAAAACAGACTTTCTCGCTCGGAAGCCGGTAGCTTCACATTTTTAAACTCCGGATGCCCCCGGTCGCTGAGCTTTTCTCCAATCCATTTGGAAAGCTTCTCTGCTTGGTAGGCTAAGTTTGGTGATTTTAATAGCTCTTGATATCTATTCAGGTAATCGCGCAACGTCGACTCGATCGTCATTCTTATCCCAGGCTCGTCGACGAATATTTTACTCATTTGAATTTTAGATAAAAGACTTGCAACTTTTCCGTCCCGTGTGAGGTTTCGAATTTCATCAAGATAAGGTTTTGGATTGCGGCTATCTAAGGAGAGAAGTGTCTGACAAATCGCTATCCTCTCTGCCTCTATGTCCTCTACGCTATCGAAATGGGTAGTGTCGTCAAGTACACGAGGAGTGCAAACATTTTTCAAGAAAAATATTAGTACGTTTTTTTCTTTTTCTTGGTGTATGGATGCAAGTTTTGATGGTTTTTTTATGTTATATGAGTCTAGGATATTCTCATAAATGTCTGATATGTCTTTTTCGAACCTAGAATAACCTACGCGAGTCGAGATGAATAGTAGCGCTGCTAAATGCATGTCGCTTAATAGATCGGGATGGTTTAGGCATTCATCGCACAGTTGTGGTAATGGGAAAGAATCTGCCGTCGAAGGCTTTTCAATTATTTGCCTCACGGCTAAATCTGTTGCTTGCTTTATTAGATTTGAAGAGAAGTATGCATTGAATAGATAACGTCGAGCGGTTTCTGAAACGTACGGAATTTCCGATGCTTCTGCTTTAGTGTAAAGGTTGATTGCGTTCTGAGGTTTGTTTTTGAGAAGTTCAGAATGACCAGAATATAGATTTCTTCTGTAGTCAGGTATGTCTAAACTAGCTAATTGGTTTGAGCTTGTTTCGTTATCTTCGGCTAATACGCTGCGTAGAGCTAATGAAGGTGAGCCAGAATTTATTTCAGCTAGTCGATTTTCAACCTCTGGCATGGCGTATGATGTAGCAATAATTGAGATGTTCCAAGGGTCAGCTAGTTCGGTATTCAATGCTACTAGTCTGTCGACCTCGGTATATTGATCAATAAAAATATGATCGTGCGACCTTTCGAGAAACCCGAGTATCTGATAGGAAAATTCGTGGTCGAATAGAAACAGCGATAGCTTTTTTAGCTTTTGTTTGCTGCTTGCTGCTTCCTTAGACAATGTAATTATCTGGAACATTTCATATACTATTGTATCTAGTAAAGCGTTTTTACGAGGTTTTACTGGGCAGGCATTCTGTAGTGCCCATGATCGCGCAATAAGCTCGAGGTTTGTTTTTTTATGCTCAATAACCTCGAGGTATCTTCCTTTCGTGTATTTGTCATATAGACGGGTACTGCTTTCATTTTTGGGGAGTGTGCCGACGCCGAGAATGAATGCTAGTCGTTGTAATCTCCGGTCCCCAATAGTTGATAATTTTTCGATTATTTTGGTTAGGGTAAGACTTTCGATCTGTTTATTTCGAGCAAAATATGTCTGAAGTATCGAAACAAAAACCTCGTAACGATCGATTATTGCGTATGGTTCACACCAAGATAGGGGGGTTTCTAAGCAGTTTATTTCAGTAAGGTCGTAGGGCAACAGTGTATATCGAATAAAATCTGCTATCTCACCGCTGGTGAGAAGTTCATCGAGCTCATTCTCAAGCGTTGAAAATGAAATGTTGTCTTCTGATCTTAAACTGATCCAGTATGCCAAGAATGCTATCGGTTGGCTTAGTTCCCTGATAGAGATAACGCTTTCTAAATAATCCTTTTGCGTTTTAAGCCCGCCCTGGAGCTGTAACAGTTGAATTCTTTTTCCTATCAACCAAAGGGATATTCCTAGCTCGGACTCAATTTTATCTAATTGTTTCTCAGCATCCTCTAGCCTTCCGGATATAAAAAATGATTGGAAATTAGTCTTTAATTGGTGAAACCTTTGAAGTTGGCACGTATAGGCGGACAATATGTAGCCTGTCCAGATCAGCTCTCCTTCTGCTGACACGGTTTCAAGTCGAGCATGATCTTTATAATCTGATACCGATTTGGGGAAACCTGTAACACAGAGGGCGTGGCGGAGAATTCGGTCCTTTTTTATGGCCTCAATTTCGGTAGCGTAATTCTCCGGCGGGGTAAGAAGTCTAGCATTGGATAAGCCTCCACGAATTGATTTTCCGCGATGAAGCAAACGATGGAAGCTCTGGGTGGCGTTTTTTTGGTGCTTTGGAGAACTTTTTCTGAGTCTTTTAGATTTCTTGCTTTTGGGCATACCGCTTCCCTGACACGCCTATTGTGGAATTAAGAGGGGCTGGGTTATCTCTTTAATGTTATTTAATTTTATGAGGTTACAGAAACTACACAAGAGCGTAAAGCTAAGGAACACTGGTTTCTGAAACGGCAAGAGACGAAAGGGGGCAGATCGATTTAAGACGAAAGGGGTCAGATCGATTTGAAATTGATCAACTCGGCCTGAGAGAGCTGTTCAGTTAGAATGCCGGTTGGAGCCAATGGATAGGCTCACCGAAAAGCCAAACGGATTTGGAATATGCCTCGGAAGACACGGATGTATCTGCCTGGCGTTCCTGTGCACGTGGTTCAGCGTGGCCACAATCGGGATGCCTGTTTCTTTGCGGAAGACGATTTCCGCTACTATCGCCAGATGTTGGGTGAGGGGCTGAAGCGCTATGGTGCTGAGCTCCATGCCTATTGCCTGATGACCAACCACGTTCACCTTCTGATCACGCCGGAGTATGCCAATAGGAAAACCGGGACAGATTTATTTTCCAGTTGCCGTATTGTTCCTGGCAGGCCAGCAATGGCCGGCGCCGGCCTTAGTGAATTTTTAGCAGTGCATCTTCGATGTCGCTGCTGCCTTCTGGGCGGACGACCCGCGCTATTTCTTTACCATCCTTCAAAAAAATCAGGGTCGGCCAGAACTTAACGCCAAACGTCCGCCCCAATCTGCGGCCTTTACCATCTTCAACCTTCACATGCGGAACGTCTGGGTGATTGTCCATTGCCGCCTTGATGTCCGCCTGAGCACCCTGGCAGATCCCGCACCAGTTGGTGCCGAATTCGATCACCATTGGGCCCGTGCTCCGGTCCAGCTCATCACGGCTCAGGGTTTCGGGTGTATATCGGCTGGTGTACGACATGGTGTCTCCTTGTTGGGTTATCCGGCTGGAATATAGATCCGTCCCGTTATTCGAATAGCGTTGAGTTACAAAAATCCTAAGGCATCGAACCAAAGACTGATTTATGTTCCACGCTGGGTTGGTTCTGGATTGCACCACAAGGATGTCTGAGAAATGGATTTGAGCCCGGCTTTCCAGCCCCTTATTACTGCACTTTATTATCTGTTAACTTTTTTCATCATTGGAGGCCTGATCAGATCACCCTGGTTCAAGGGTAAGTTTGGGGAGTTTCTGGTCAACCTCTCCGCGCGGAGATACCTGAATAAATCCCGCTACCATCTCATCAAGAACGTGACCCTCCCCACGGAAGATGGCACCACGCAGATCGACCATGTTCTGGTTTCGGAGTTTGGAGTATTTGTTGTCGAGACCAAAAACATGAAGGGCTGGATTTTCGGTGGCTCTCATCAACGGTCCTGGACTCAGAAGATTTACCGTTCCAATCACAAATTCCAGAATCCGCTGCATCAGAACTACAAGCATGTGAAAACTCTGCAAACCCTGCTTGGGCTAGGTGATCACCAGATACATTCATTGGTGGTGTTTGTGGGGGACAGCACATTCAAAACGCCCATGCCGGAAAATGTCACGCAAGGTCTGGGGTATGTCCGTTATATCAAGTCGAAAACGGATCCTGTTCTAACCCAGCAGGAAGTGGACGAGGTCAGGGAAAAGATCGCGTCCGGCCGCCTCAAGGCATCATTCGCCACCGACCAGGCGCATGCCCGCTACGTGAGGGGGTTGGTGGCCGAGCGTAATGGGAGCGTGCCTCGTAGCCGGGGATCTGGGCTTTTCAAACCTCTGGTTTTTATAGCATTGATGCTGGGAGCGGGTACGATTGTATTGAACGCGTATTCGGATATCGTTTCAGGTGCGTTGGCGACTGGCACTAAAAGGAACACTGAACAACGGGGTGAAGGCGTATCGGAGCGCACTCCACGTCAACCGGAAAGCGAACTCAAAATAGATTCGAGTCCTGTTACGCAAGCGTCCTCCTCAGGGGTAGTTGCTCGGGATATTCACCAACCACCTTCTGAGTTGTTTTTGGCAAGGCAGGAATGTAACGCCCTTATTGCTGCCGCTATCGGCAATAAGGATCCGCGCGTTTTGAGAGACAGAGATAAGGCATGTGCCCGGTATAAGACCCTGCAAGGAGAAGTGAATTGAATCAGAAAGGAGTTCTCACTGTCTGGGATGATGCCAAGGGGTTTGGTTTCATTACTCCGGAAGACGGCGGTGAGCGGGTTTTTGCTCATATCAGCAGTTATGCAGGTCGGGGGCGGCCTGTTTCTGATCGCAAGGTGACTTACAGCATCTCGAAGGATAGTCAGGGCCGGCTGAGGACTGGGCGCTTTCAGTATGCGGGATCAGCAAAGATTGGCGCCAGCCTTGCTCCGGGAGTCTGGGTGGCGGCTGTGGTTGTACTTGCGTTTTTCACCACTCTTGCAGGCCTGTTTCATCGGGGTTATATGCCTGTTTCTATCCCGGCTGCCTATGGCGGGGTGAGTCTGGTGTTATTTGTGATGTATTGGTCTGATAAGCGGGCGGCTCAGCGGGGAGCACAGCGTACGCCTGAGAACAGGCTGCACTTCTTTGAACTTTGCTGTGGCTGGCCAGGTGCACTAATGGCGCAACAGGTTTTTCGGCATAAAACGCGAAAGGTGAGCTATCAGTTCGTTTTCTGGCTGGCGGTTCTCGCTAATCTGGGCGCTCTTGGCTGGCTGCTTGTCGCCCCGGAGGCGGCCAGTTTGCGGCAGCAATTAGACCTTGATCTGTTGAATTCTTTGCGGCCGCTTATCTGGTAGCTGGGCAATGAAAATAGATCTGTCCCGGTTTTAGCTTGGTGGCATCAACAGGAGTTTATGCGGACGCTCGGTCGTTTTCTGTGGTTTCCAGTTTCACTCGAAAACCACAGGCTGCGGCGTACTTGCTGAGCGTTCCCCAGCTAGGGTTTCCCCGGCCGCGCTCAAGTCTGGAGATATTGCTTTTGCTTGTCCGCAGCTTCTTTGCAAGATCCTCTTGGGTAAGGCCTGCTTTTGTTCTCATGGTGATCAATTGGTCGATCAGGCTGAATTCTTCCTGAAGGGCATCGTACTCTTTACGCACTTCAGGATTTTCGAGTGCCTTCTGCTTAAACTTATTGAAGTTCATGATTTTTTGACCTCCCTTAAACGCTCTTTTGCTAGCTCTAGGTCTTTCTTCGGTATTTTCTGATCTTTTTTCACAAAGACATGGAGAATGATGATTTTCCTATCCTGCATATAGCAGAAAATACCTCTCCCAATGCCTTCTTTAGCTTTTGCGCGGATCTCGAACAACTCATCACCAAGTGACTTGGTGTGTGGCTCCCCAAGGTTCGCTCCATGCTTTTCCATCAATTCCATTAGCCGGATCATTCTCGCCTGAATCTTGGGCGGCATCCCGGCCAATTCTTCGTCTACCTTCCTGTAGAATTCAATTTCCCAGTCCATGGGCGCTCCGTATTTTTAGGTTATCATATATGATAACTTCAGTTGTGGGAAATATCTTGAAAGACCGGGACAGATTTATTTACAGGTAATTTGGTCCATAGAAAACCTCATGTGCTTCGCCATAGACATTCCAAAGTAGCCTCGCTACCATTCCTTTTGAATCAACGGCATCCCACCAAAATGACTTACGGAACGAGTCAATGCCCGATATTTTCTTCGCCCAAAGATTCTGCCCTGGTCGGCGACGATCCCGCTACTCTTGAAGTTTTCCTGCGCAGCAACGGTCTCGCCGAAAGAGAAACGATACAGCCCGGACGTGCTTATTCTGTTGCGACTGACGACATCTTTACCCTATCCACATCGCGTAATTGAACTCCTTGCCAATGCCGGAGCGCATGGACACCGTCAGCAGAGTTCTGAACAACACCGGGCGCCTTGCGATAGCGTTTGATGCAGGTTTTCATGCAAATAAAGTCCATACGACCTATGAAAGTGGGGGAGACTGGATGCGGGAATCGGCTGTTCTAATGACGGGGTTTGGAACCGCTGGTGTAGTTGGTGGCCTGACTGGTAAATATGTGGTTATCGGCGGCACCGCGTTAGCTGCACAAGCGGGGCTCATTGTTGCGGGGCCAGTTGGTTGGGCTGTCCTTGGAGTTGTGGTAACTGTTGGCGTCCTCGCCGGTTTAGGAGCAGGGCTCTATGCTGATCAAAAGGGGCAAAATTTTGCTTCTATGCTCTGGGATAGATAAAAATGTTTGATAACACAATAGAAGGCTGGTACTACACCTTCTTCGGTTTGTTTTTGATTATCACTTTTATTTCCTGGTTGGGTTTTGCGCGCTTTTCGATGGCGCGAATTGAGCGGCAGATGCAGAAAGATGGGCTTTCCCGTCCGTCTTCGTGGGACGGGGTGGGGCTTCGAGCGCTTTGGTATGCTTCTGCTATTGCTTTTCCTGTGGGGATATTTAACCGGGCTGAGGATCCATTGATCGACGTGCCGACCGTACGCCGGTATTCCACATCGTTCGATCGGGTTCTCGGGTGGATTTTGATGGTTTCGGGCTTTTTATTGGTGGCAATAACTCTATCAGGAGTATTTTTCGATATTGATTGACCTGACCATATGCTGTTTCCGCCACGACTGCGATACCGCAGAAGGCTATCAGGCAGGGCAACTCCGATGATGGCACTTCGTACTCTCTCGCCCGTACTGGCTCTATGTGCTGGCTGCGCACCTGCCATGGACAACAGCAGAAGCACTGAACATACAGATTGCTCAATCGATACCAGCTATCAGAGTTAAGCCATCCGGTTGAACAGGACGGAAACTTTGACACCGAGGACAATCTTTACGGGATGTAGTGGTCAACTAATCCCGGACAGTATTTTAAGGTTTTCCTCAGCAGCAACGGCCTCAACGAAAGAGAAATGATACAGCCCCGACGTGCCTATTCTCTTGCGAATGACGACGTCTTTACCCTATCTACATTGCGTAGACTAAACTCCTTGCCATTGCCGGAGCGCATGTGCATGGCGCGCAGTGCAGAGGCCATGGGTGAGGACGCTCATATTTTGAAGGTGTTTTTCGAGCCTCACCTTTCACCTGAAAAGATACAAGAGATTAACGGGCTGGTTGGGGCGGGAACCACGGCAGCATTTGCTCGACTGAATGGCTTTCAGCAGGCGTTGGCAAAGTACCAGGAAGCCTTGCTCAACCTTACAAGGGCTCATAAATCCGGTGGCCCCCGGGGTGGGGCAGGATCCATTGCTGACAAGCGGGGTCGGAATATTGCAGCCGGCATCAGGGACAGGAGTTGATTTAGATGTTAGATGGTACACCGGAAGGTTGGTACTACTTCATACTGCTGATTGTGTTCGCGATTATGGCGGCAGCGTGGATAGGGTTTGCCCGTTTCTCAATGGCCAGAATCGAGCGTCAGATGAAGAGGGACAGGGTGACACGCCAACCTTCATGGGACGGTGTGGGGCTTCGGGTACTCTGGTACGCCTCTGCCATTGCTTTTCCTGTGGGCATTTTCAATCAAGCAAATGATCCGCTCATAGATGTGCCTACAGTGCGCAGTTACTCAACTCGCTTTGACCGTTATTTGGGGTGGGCATTGATGATTTCCGGCCTGATATTCCTTGCCATCGTGCTTTTAGGTGGATTTTTTTTCAATCTTGATTGAGTCGTAAAAGGTCGGCTTTTCGGGGTCCACTTCAGTTATCGGCGGTACCGCGTTAGCTGCAAAAGCGGGGCTCATAGGGTCGAGCTTTGGGAAGGGGAAGAGCTATCTCCTCAGCAGGCCTTTGAAAAATTAGAGAATGCATAACCAGCGAAAACCTGGACAGATTTAATTTTGGGGAAAGCCGAGACAGACTGGTTTTTGCCTTGGGCTATCTTTGTCGGAAATGGTGTTCAGCAATCCGTTAGGGCTTCTGTTTTTTGACGTTATCAGCCCATTTCGAAAAATATCTATCAAACACGAGTTATCAGGCAATCATGACGAGAAAGACATTAGGTTTAACCCGAAAACGAACGAAAGACGCTAAGCCAGTGGCTGAGGAAGCCGAAGCTATGGTTGAGGTGGAAGGTGAGGCCGATCCACAAAAACGCTTTTTAAATGCTGTGGCTATCAATCCAGCGCCGGGGATTCGCTTGGAGTCGGGTTCAGAAAAACTCACGGTGCGCGCGATGGATTTGATCACGCCGATTGGAATGGGGCAGCGGGGTTTGATAGTTGCGCCGCCGGGGTCTGGAAAATCGACGATTTTGAAACATATTTGCCAGGCGGTGGGAAAAGCGTATCCCGAGATTAAACTTTACGCGTTATTGGTAGATGAGCGCCCCGAAGAGGTCACTGATTTCAGGCGCAGCGTCCCGGCTGAGGTACACGCTTCTTCTTCGGATGAAAGCTATGCTCATCACGTTCGCGTTGCCAATGAGCTTCTTGATATCGCCCGCCAGCAAGCAGGCGAGGGTCACAACGTCATGATTGTGATTGATTCTCTCACGAGGCTTTCGCGTGTGCATAATGCGGAGCGAAAGAGCAGCGGCCGTACTATGTCTGGCGGGATGGATGCTCGGGCGATGGAGATTCCGCGGAGGTTGTTTGGCGCTGCACGAAACATTGAGAATGGCGGCTCGCTGACCATTTTGGCAACCGTTTTGGTGGATACCGGCAGCCGTATGGACCAGGTTATCTTTGAGGAATTCAAGGGTACGGGGAACATGGAGCTGGTTTTATCGAGAGACGTGGCGAATCAGCGAATCTTTCCCGCGCTGGATATTTCGAAAAGCAGTACACGTCGTGAAGAGTTGCTGTTGGATCCAAAAGATTTAGACAAAATAAGAGCATTGCGCCGGGCGCTTGGCGGTCTTAAACCGCTAGAGGGCACAAAAAAGCTGGTTGAGCTGCTTGAGAAGTACCCCACAAATGCCGAGCTTCTGCAAAACATCCCCGGGCCAGGATGATGATGCGTGTGAGTGATGACCTCGGGAAAGCCGGGGCAGATTTATTTTTAGGCTTCTCTGATGGCTAGTGTTATGCATAGGACGAGATTGTGCTGAGAAAACTGTTCGAAGAAAAAATATACGTAAAGATTTCGCGGAATCGCTTCGAGATCATGAAGGTGTCCGGTGAGCCTGTTGTCGAAATCGTTTGTTCTCCGGAACCGTTCAGCACATCCCGCCTACTGATTGGAGAATTCGTAAGAGCCGAGTATGAATTGCTCAATGGCATAAAGAAGGTACTTCCGAAAAAACTTATAAAACGAAGCCCGGCTGTACTAATGCACCCTGTTGAAATGACGGAGGGCGGGCTGTCTGAGGTTGAAGTGAAAGTTCTTCGGGAAGTTGCTTATGGGGCTGGGGCTCACCGGGTCGAGCTTTGGGAAGGAGAGGCGTTATCTCCTCAGCAAGCCTGTGAAAAATTAGAGAACGCATAACCAGTGCATGCGACGCACACTGGATTGAGGTTTTCCCCAGTCTGTCCCGCCAAGTAAAACAGGTCTGCACCGGGTTTTCCAGTGACTATGCGGGGTAGCGCAACACCCAGTTCAGCGAAAAACAGGGACAGGTGTGTTTTTTAGGGCTACCATGGGGGGTATTGAACACCTGCCTGTATGGTCACGGGGGCGTAACCTGACCCCGCTTCAACGATCGTTTCCTGTTCCAGACAATTATTTCCTGTTTCGAATATCACAAATGTTTGAAATTGGTTAATAAGCGAACCGTTAACCTGGAGAATATAATGAGCAAGAGTCCCGGAAAAGAAACATTAACTGCCGCCATGATTGAGAAGCAGACTGCTGCTTTTTTAAAGTCCGGTGGCGCTGTTGAATATGTGGGCAAAGGTAAAAGTGGGCAATACGCCTCTACAGGTTCAAAGCAGATTAGCCTGAAGGCTCGCTGAAAACCGGAGCGGGTGAAAACCTGGACAGATTTATTTTCCCCGGCTTTATCTTGAGAGGGCACAGGTAAGTGCCCGAACACAGCTGTGGAACACTTCTGCAGAGAAAAACGGATGTTCCCCTGGCTGCTCAGCCACAAATAGTTGCCCGCCGGATTCGCGGATGCCGCCTTCAAGCATAAGATTGTCACTCATCTCAAAGTCCTCGATGGTATGGCCCATGTGGTCCTGGCTGGTTGCACCTGCCCGTTCCTGGTAGGGCCGGCTGTCCAGGGTGAATCCGAATGCGGGCTTGCCCTGAGCAATCATGTAACCCACCTCATACACGGTACCCGGGTCTGCGCTTATGCCGCGAAAGGGTGTCAGGTTGGCGATGATGGCATCGCAACTGTCCATCAGTTCACGGTTGGCCTTGTAGATTCCATGCCCGCGATCGGGTTTTGCCTGGTCATCTGAAAACACCAGTTCGGTATCCAGCGGGTCTACGCCTTCAAAGCCGTACTCCTGAAGGAGGTGTTTTTTCTCGGCCACGATGAGCTGGTGTTCGCTGGCGGGGAAGAAGACTTCCGGGCCGGCGAGGTAGATGCGTTTGGGCTTTGCCATAGGGGCCTCTTGGGGCTGGTTGTATATAATTGGGACAAATCTGTCTGCCAGTCTGAATGGTAACAGCTGTTCATGGTAGACCCTGCTGCGGCTTCTCTTCCCTTTTCCGGATGCTCAAAACTATGCCCAGACTTTTCTTCGGCCTGGAGATCCCCGCTCACATCAAGGCCCGCCTGTTGAAGGTGAGGGCAGAGGTGCCCGGTGCCAGATGGCAAAGTGCTGAGCAGATGCACATCACTTTGCTGTTCCTTGGTGACGTTGAGGAAGAGCGCCTGCCCGCAGTGTGCGAGGCTGCCCGCCATATCCCTCTGGCACCTTTTGAGCTGAGCGTTACGGGGCTGGGGTGTTTTGGCCAGTCTTGCGCGCCCCGGAACCTCTGGGCAGGTGTCCAGCCTGTGGCGCCTGTTGCCAGCCTCCATGGTGTAATTAAAGGCCAGATGGCGAGCCTCGGGTTTACAACGGAAAGCCGGGCGTTCCGCCCCCATATCACCCTGTCCAGATTCCGGCGCCAGTCCGGTTCCGTTGAGAGCTTTCTGGCTGAGTATGAGGGGGCGGTTTTCGGGTCGTTTCAGGTGGATGGGTTTGTGCTCTTTGAGAGCGAACCGGATGCTGATGGTTCTTTGTACACGGTGATAGAGCGCTTTCTTTATTGATGTTGTGGTTCAAACGCAAGAAAGTCAGATTCCAATTTGATCAGCTTGACGGTTTAAGCAATTCGGCTTCAGACTTTCAGGATGCCCATTTTGGGTATAAAATTACCCAAAATGGGTTTTAAGAGTGTCATCAATATGCCAGCAGTAAAAACATCGAAATGCACTGGATTGGCAGATGCCCTGTTTTCACAAACCCGCCAAAAGGTACTGCGGTTGTTTTTCGCGCGTGGAGAAAGGGACTTTTCTCTCAAGGAACTCATTGAGCAGGCGGAAGCCGGTTCGGGGGCTGTGCAGCGGGAACTGGCGCGTCTGGTGGAGAGTGGCCTGGTGCAGGTGACATTGCAGGGGCGGCAGAAACGATACAAAGCCAACCCGGACTCCCCCGTATTTCCGGAACTGTCCTCTCTTGTTTCAAAACTCCTCGGTCCGGAACAACAGATTGAAGATGCTCTCAGCTCGATTGACGAGAAAATCGATATGGCGCTCATATATGGCTCGGTGGCGAAGAAGACCGATCATGCCAACAGCGATATCGATCTCATGTTGGTGTCGGACTCTCTCACTCTGGAGGAGGTCTTTGATGCGCTGGCGCCTGCAGAAACCAGCCTTTCACGCATCATCAACCCGACCCTTTACAAGCGAGAAGAGTTCGAGAAACGCCTGGCCAACAACAACCCGTTTTTAAGGAAGGTCCTGGAAGGACAATACATATTGTTGAAAGGAAGCATCAATGGATAAAGAAGCACTAGAGAACCTGGCGCGGATACACAAACTCCACCACGAGACGGCAGATATCAATGAGGTTCAGGGGCTTATCCAGTCCGGTAGTGTTCGATTAAAGGATGCGGGTCTGGCAACACTTAGCCTGGAGAGCCGTTTTGATTTGTCGTACAACGCAGCTCACGCGCTTTCTTTGGCTGCATTTGTAACAGGGTAATTGAGTAGCCCCGCCCATTAATTAGCCTCTGAAACCTGCTCCACAGCCGGAACTTGCTGCAACGTTGAGCGATCCATCCAGGGATCGCGCAGGCCAAGGCGCCCGATGCCGGGTAATTTAACGGCCAGAGTCAGAGGGTCAACGCCGAGATTGAGGCCGAGTATGTTCAGTTCAACACCTTCCCGGACACTCGCCATAAGGCCGAAGTAACCATTGAGGGAGAACTGGTAGCCAGAACCGCTGGGCGTTTTAGCAAATACGCCGTCAGGGAGGTAGTCTTTTCCAATGGCAATGTTGGGCAGTGCTACATCCAGTTCGGGTACCTGCCGGATTACCCAGGATACAAAGGTATTGCTGTTTGGGCCGGGCCAGGCTTTGTATTCATTCGGGAAGGGGTAGGCGTCGATAGCTGTCCGGATATTGATGATGGCGGCCTCTGCTTTCTCACCACGTAGATCTGCCAGCAACATGGGTGGGTTGCCATACCAGGCAGTATCCGGCTCACCAGGGCGGGACCGCACCTTCTCATTACCCCAGCCAGTAACTTCGTGAACCTCGTAGGTGGATGCCCCGTGCTCCTTGGTTGCAATCCAGGTGTGGACCGCAAAATTACCCCGCCAGCTATAAGCCCGGGCACCATAAACCTGCACAATGGCTTCTTCGGTCTCGCCGGGTAATGGCGCAATGCCCGCGCTGGAACGATCGGCATCACGCCAGCTCTGGCCAGGCTGGCTACTGCAGGCCGCAATCAGTGCGGGGCCTGCCAGCAGAACCAACAAAAATACTGTGGTTCTGGCGAGCCATTTAAGGGGTTTCATCATTCCTGGGAACCTCGGGCTACATACATCGGTTGGTTATCAAAATCGGTTCAGTATACGTCTCATGTAATCGTGAGTATCAATGGGAAGTATTAACGACAGCTAATGTTATAGCTTCTGGCAGGGCAGGTCGGCCAATCAGCTTTGCAGCGGGCAGTAGGTTCGAAGCATTATTTTCATGGTCGCAGGGGGAAAACCTGCTATTTTAATATCAGGTTTTCTGAGAGGGTCCGCTCTTTGCTTCAACTTCATTTCAGTACCGGAAGCTGCTTCCTTCGTCCCCTGATACTGTTGTTTTTTATGGTGATTGCCACAGGTTCCAAGGCAACGGAAAGCCTTGATGTCCGAGTAGGCAATTTTTACCCCAACTACTACAAAAACGCGGAGCAGCAGTGGGAAGGCATTGATGTCGAGATGGCTGTCGCTCTGGCGGAGCGTGCGGGGTTCGAGCCCAATATTGTTGAAATTCCCTGGTCACGGGCGCTGGTCATGGCGCTGCAGGGTCAGGTCGACCTGCTGGCCAATGTAAACATCACCGAAGAAAGGTCTGAGTACCTGCACTGGATCGGCCCACAGCGATACACTCAGATGAGCCTGATTGTTACCAGGGAGAATGCTGCACTGCCGATCAGCTCTCTTGATGATCTGGTTGCACAGTGTAAATCGCTGGGACTGAAGTTTGGTATTCAGCCCAACGTTACCTACGGGGATGAGTTTGATGAAAGGCTAATAAACGACGATGCGTTCAGGGGGTGTGCTGAGCAGTTGACCGGTCCCCAGAATGACGACAAGGTTTTGCTTGGAAGGCTGCTTGGTTATTTTGATGAACCGCTGGATGTTCAGGCCGAACAACGGCGCAATCCAGAATATGGCCTGGTGGTTCACCCTTTTACCGCCATCAAAGAGCCCGTGTTCTTCGGGGTTAGCAAGGCGTCTGTTACTACTGATGAGCTAAAGCGCTTGCTGATGGCCTACCAGTCAATGGTGGCGGATGGTTCTCTGGAGGCCATTGCAGGGAAGTGGACCTTTAATACACAAGACCAATAGCAATAATGAGTGGCCGGGAAACCCCTGGTCAGGTTTATGTTTTGCGTTGGATTGATTCAAGGGAGAAGTGAATTGAATCAGAAAGGATTTCTCACTGTCTGGAATGATGCCAAGGGGTTTGGGGTCATTACTCCGGAAGACGGTGGTCACCATTAAGGGGGCAGGCGTTACTGTGAATAAGTTTAAGGCCCTGGTGGTTCTGTTGCTGTCGTTAATCGCCGGCTGCACTAACGTCTCCCATGATGTCGGCAGAACCATTCATCCAGCGCAGTCTTCTGTTATGAACACTAACACGCTGTTCTCTGTTACCAGTGAGTACTTCATCGGGAAGGGCTACCAGTGTGATATCAGCCGTGACCCAGATGCGCTTCATTGCTCGAAAGAGCTTCGCGATCTCTATATTCACCAGACTCACGCGGTGGTGCAGGTTTATCCCGGCGATGGCGAAGCGCACTCCCATACTCTGGTTACGTCCCGGTGGGATGAAGGGCTGATTCCGGGTGATTTTATTTCCGGTGAATTCACAAATCCTGATGTGAAGGCGTTCTGTGAATATCTGCAGGCGCAGGCAGTGGGAAGTTGCCGGCCGATCTACTAATAAAGCAAACCTGTCTCGGTTACCCGAGCGTTACCCTTAGCGCCAGCGGATGCTCGTCGCAGTTGTTTCCTGAGCCACCGCGATCCACCACCAGAAAGGTGCCTTCGCACTCCAGCACAGACTGAATGGCATGCCATGTGCCCGCATGGTAGTTGACGCCCTGTTGGCCATCGGTAACGAAAGCCCGTACCTGATCCGGGTTTATCACGTCTCCAGCAGGTGCCACCACAACTACAAAGCGCTCACCGTGCAGCGGCACAAAAGCCTGGCTGCCCAGCGGGTGACGTTCAAGAAAGGTCAGCTCCAATGGCATCTGTACTGGCTGGCTGACGAAGATACTGATCAGCGTTCTTGCTTCTTCACCTAGTGTCTCGACCTTTGCCAGATCATGGTAGCGCCGGGTGCGCCCGCTATTGATCATGAAATATTCGGCGCTGCGGTGATCAATCACCTCACCAAAGTCGGCGAAAGCCTCGGGGGTCAGCGGCTCGGCCGTCAATTGCAATAACTGCTCACTCATATGAGGTCTCCGCTTAATGATCGCAGGTCGGTAATTTTATAGTTAGATATCGTCATCACTCAAACCACCACGTATCGCTGCCGAGCGGATGTGGTAGGCCATAGCCGCACTTGCACGCTCGGGGGACTGGTCCTGAATTGCGTTGATAATTTGCTGGTGCTCTTCCAGAGGCTTCATCAACTCTTCTCTGTTACGCAAAGGGCTCAACTGGGCGCTGTGCAGATCTGTGGCAACGCGGCGCCTGGTGTCTGTAAATATCGAGTTTTGTAATATGGAGAAGAGGGTGTGATGAAAGTTAAAGTCTTCCTGGGCCGCATCAATCAGCTGCCCCTCATCAAGGGCATAGCGCATTCGGTATAAGGATACTTTCAGGCGTTCCAGATCTTCATCCGAACGAAGCCGGCTCGCCATTGCTGCAGCATAGGGCTCTGCGGCTAAACGAAACTGAAAGACCTCTCTGATGCGATGGCTTATCTTGCCGGTGCCGCTGGCCGTCTGGGTTTTTGGATCAGGAACAAAGACTCCTCTGGACTGGCGAATATCGATCAGGCCCAGTGTTTCCAGAACACTCAACGCCTCGCGCAGAGCCGGGCGGCTTACACCCAGTTCTGCGGCGAGTACACGCTGCCCTGGCAGAGCTTTCCCCGGAGGATATTCGCCATTTAATATCTTGGTCTGAAGAAGCTTTGCTATAGCATTATTGAGCATGTTTACGTATTCACGCCTCTCGAAGACACTGAAAATGTAATGATATTTGCGTCAGTCTGACAAGGTGCTATCCCGGCATGGGGGCAGCTACAGTGATCTCACTATAGCATCGGCCAATTCCGCCGTTGTAGCTGTGCCTCCCATATCTGGTGTGCAGTTATCGGTGATGTTCAGCACCTCATTCAGCGCACTCATGATGGCACTTGCTGCCTGTTTTTCGCCAAGATGCTCAAGCATCATCGCCCCGGACCATACTGCTGCTACAGGGTTGGCCTTGTCCTGGCCTGCAATATCCGGTGCGGAACCATGCACAGGCTCAAACATCGATGGCATCTGCCTCCCCGGGTTAATGTTTGCAGAGGCCGCGAATCCCAGACCACCCTGAATAGCAGCGCCTATATCGCTGAGGATGTCGCCAAACAGGTTGGACGCAACGATCACATCAAAGCTTTCCGGGTGTGTGATCATGCGCGCGGCGGCGGCATCAACGTGGTAGCGTTCAACTTTTACGTCCGGGTACTCGGCTGCCAGTTCATCTGTGATTTCATCCCAGAATACCATGGAGTATTTTTGCGCATTTGACTTGGTCACGGATGCCAGCTTTTTGGAGCGTAACCGAGCCTGTTCAAAGCCAAAACGGAGAATGCGCTCAACCCCGTGGCGGGTGAATATGGAGGTTTCCACTGCTACTTCGTGTGGATTGCCCATATGCACGCGGCCGCCGGCTCCGGAGTATTCGCCTTCGGTGTTTTCCCGTATGCACAGGATGTTGAAGTCTGTTTTCTTCAGCGGACCCTGGGCGCCTTTAAGCAGCCGGTGCGGGCGTACGTTGACGAACTGGTCGAACTGTTTGCGGATCGGCAGCAGAAGGCCATGCAGTGAAACACTGTCTGGCACTTTCTCGGGCCAGCCTACGGCACCCAGAAAAATCGCATCGCTTTTCTCAAGGCGCGCCAGCCCGTCATCGGGCATCATCTGGCCCTGCTTCAGGTAATACTCACATCCCCATTCATAGTGGGTGGGGGTCAGGATAAAACCATATTTACGGGCCGCCGCTTCGAGTACATCAAGTGTTGCCTCTGTTACTTCGACGCCAACGCCATCACCGGGAATGACTGCAATATTATAGGAATTCATTGTCTCTCCTGAATGTTCTGTTTTTCCACAACGCTGACGCTGGCCGTCAGGAAAAGATCGACTGATCAACTGGCATCTTGCAGGACAAGGCGCACATGAGCCTCAGCCGGGCCTTTCTGGCATTAAGATGATAAGCCTTGATCGCTCCCATCGAGACCTGTTCGGCCAGTGATCCGGAGTATTCATACACCTCTTCGATGCGGCCCCAGTGTGTTGAAGATGTCACCACCACTGGAATGCCAGCGTCCAGCAGGGCGCCCAGAGGTTCTACCCAGCTCGGCGGAATATGGCCTCGGCCGATAGCGTCTATTACCAGCCCTTTGGCACCGCTGGCCACAGCCGCTTCAAGCAAAGCAGGCGATGCGTCAATTGCCACAGGCAGAATATCCACTCGCGGCAACTGCTCGCCCGGCGCAATTACATCTGAACGCTGCAGCCGCTTGCACAGCCTGACTTCATCGCCATCAACAAAACCCATGGGTCCGATTCCCGGCGAGCCAAAGCCGTTGAGCTGATAGCTGCTGAGTTTGCGAACCGAGTTTGCCGCATGGATTTCCTCATTGAACACAACCAGAGCTCCGGCTCCCCGTGCCTGCGGTGTACCTGCTACCTTCAGTGCATCACGAAGGTTGGGGCCTGCATCTGAGCCCGGGGCGTAGGGCACGCGCTGGGCGCCGGTGACCACTACCGCAGTGTCTGCCAGTGCCAGGCTCGTATCAAGGAAGTAAGCCGTATCCTCAAGGGTGTCCGTGCCCTGAGACACTACCAGTCCTGCCACATCTGCGCGTTGCGACAGCTCAATACACAGCTTTCTCAGTTGCAGCAGGTCGGCTGTGGTAATGGCATTGCTGGGCTTCTGGCATAGGGTGATAACTTCAACCGGACCATCGCTCTTGATCTGCAGCTTATCCATGAGCTCTGCGCCGGAAAGCGCACCTGCGATGGCCCGCCCTGAACTGCCAGGAAGACTGGCAATCGTGCCGCCCAGTGAAATCAGTACTAGGGTATTTTTCATGTCCATATCTTCAGGAAAAAATAGTCAGGATGTTGGGGAAGGCTACGAAAATCAGCAGGGCTGCGATGTAAACCGCAACAAACGGAAGCACCGCATGACTGATTTTTTCCACCGTTTCATTGGCAATGTTGGCTGCGATATACAGGTTGAGCCCTACAGGGGGCGTAAACTGCCCGACTGCCAGTGCAATGATGGTGAATACGCCAAAGTACATCGGGTCAATGCCAACGGCAGAGGTGATTGCTACCAGGGTAGGGACCAGCAGTACCAGAGCAGACACGTTATCCAGAAAGGTACCTACCACGATCAGCAATGCCAGCATCATGAGCATTACCATGGTCGGATCAGTGGTAATGGTCATCACCCAGGCAGAGAAAAGCTGAGGGACGCGTTCAGTGGTTATTACAAAAGCAAAGACATTGGCACAGACCATCAGGAACATGATGACGGCAGTTGTGGCCGCTGTACCCATGAAGGCACGCTTTATTTCTGCAATGCCAAGGGTTTTATAGAGGAAGACTCCAATGAGCAGCCCGTAAATGCAGGCGACCGCGGCTGACTCGGTTGGCGTAAATGCGCCAGAGTATATCCCTATAATGATAATGATCGGCATGAGCAACGCCGCCAGGTTCTTGATGCGCTCGCTGGCAGGTGGTGGGGTGTCGTCAAGGCCGATGTCATCAACGCTCTTTCTTCCACGCCACCAGTTCAGTACACAGATAGCCAGCGTCAGCAGTATTCCTGGAATAATCCCGTTGATGAACAGCCCGCCAATGGATACCCCGGAAATGACGCCATAGATAACCATGGTGATGCTCGGTGGAATAATCAGCCCCAATGCGCCCGAGGCAGCCACTACAGCTCCTGAACCTGCTGCGGTGTAACCCATTCTTTTCATGGAGGGGATCAGGACGGTGCCAACGGCAGCGGTGGTTGCCGGTGCAGATCCGGAAATCGCTCCGAAGAACGCGGAAGAAGTTGTCGCCACATTGGCTAATCCGCCCGGGCGCTTTCCTACCAGCCGGCTTGCCATACCAACAAGGCGCTCGGATAGTTTGGCCTCATACATCAGGGCTCCGGCCAGCAGGAAGAGAGGAATGGCCAGGTAGGAGAAGTTATTCAGTCCCTGGAACATTTTCTGGGCAACTACCAGCAGTGGAATGTGGCTGCCGAAATAAATGGCAAGAGTGCTGGCTGCGCCCAGGGCGATCGCAATAGGCAATCCTATTATCAGAAAACCGATAAATGAGAAAATCAGAATCTCAATCATGATACAGGTTCCGCGCTGACAGCATTTTCGTCACTGATGGTTTCGTGGCCCAACAGGGTTTTCACGGTAAGCAGGAAAGCCGCTACAAGACAGCCGCCTGTCAGGAAAAACTGGACATATCCAACCGGAATTCCTGAGGTGGGTGATACCTGTCTGATACCCCGCAGTGCCAGCGAGTAGCTGAACCACACAACCACGGAAAGAAAGATGATGGTAATAAGACGGGAAGCAAGATTGACTATTTTGGCAAGTACCGAGGGCAGGCTGTCAACGAAGATAGATACCCTGAAATGTTCTCCGCGCCAGAAGGCAACGGCCATTCCCGACATGACGGCAAGCATCATCGAAAATACTGAAACTTCCTGAGTCCACCCGATCGGTGTGTTAAGTACGTATCTGAATATGACCTGAATGATGACCAGCGACAGCATCACAGCAATAGCGATGGTTGCTATCACATGGCAGACAACAGCAATTTTGTCGCAAAGTGAGATTAGTGATTTTCTGATACCAGAGGCGGATGGTTGATCTGTATAATCCATGAAACCGGTCCCGATCATGCCAACAGAACCGCAAGACCACGGTTCTGTTGGCGATCTTTTTGCTGAGTTAATTACTGGGTTAGCTGGTCAAGGATGTCCTTGTTAAACGTTGCAGCAGCGTCGTCATAAACGGGCTGAACGGCTTTTCGGAACAGGGATTTGTCAACATCATTTATCTTCATGCCACGCTCAGCGACTTCCTCCCATTGCTCGGCTTCAAGGTTCGCGATCAAATCAATGTGCTTGCGGTCGTACTCTCTGCCAACCTCAAGCAGTGTTTTCTGGATGTCTTCCGGCATGCTGTAGAAGAGGTGTGCATTCATGATGAGCGGAGAGCCCATATGGATGTGGCCTGTACGCGATACATAGTCCTGAACTTCATTGAAGTTCTGGGTAATAATGTGAGCTGGCGGGTTTTCCTGGCCGTCTACAACACCCAGTTGCAGCGCAGAATACAGCTCACCGAAGGACATTACCGTTGCACCGGCCCCTAATGTCTTAAAGGTGTCTACGAACACTTTTCCTTCCGGAACGCGGATCTTCAGGCCTTCAAGATCTTCTGGCTTGTTGATTGGGCGAACGGAGTTGGTGACATGACGCATGCCATTTCCCCACCAGCCGATGATAACCGCACCTTGATCTTCTACTTGTGCGCTCAGCATATCGCCAACCGGACCTTCAACTACCTCAAGGTATTCATCCATATCTTCGAACAGGAAGGGCAGGTTAAGCATACCCATATCAGGTACCCAGTTAGACAGCACGGTGTCTGAGGCCAGAGTCATTTCCAGAGTGCCGATCATGGTGCCTTCCACCGATTCAAGCTGATTTCCCAGCTGATCGGAGGGGAATACCTGGATTTCAACAGCGCCATCGGTTTTTTCTGCGATTTCTTTGGCAAACTGCTCGGTAATGGTTTGATAGTGATGGCTTGGGGCACCAGTGTGGCTGAGGCGAAGTGTATAGTCCTGCGCAAACGCCATGTTGGAAGATAGCGCCATAGAAAGAGCAAGAGTGGAAATTGCTGGAATAAATCCGTGTTTCATTGTGTTCTCCTGATAGATGGTTTTATTGTCTGCGGCCAATCAGCGTCACTGGTTACTGCCGGGAAGCGCAGACTTTTTTGAGTTAATAAATGTTCAAGTGTTGTTTGTTGTACCGGGTGTCACGTCGGCCGATGATATGAAATACTTATCTGGTCAGACCGGTATGACCGGTCAGACCAGATGAAATCTTAGATGATCATCTGAGAGCGAACAAGTTCTTTAGGCGATATACGTCGTATTTCTGTGCACGAAAATAGGGCGGTGTAGATGGTTGTCAGTGAGTCTTTTGCTCATGTCAGCAGTTATGTGGGCGGGGCTGGCTGCTTATCCGGGGTTTTGGCCATGGGGGCTGATTGAACCTGGCGCGATGTTTGTTGCGCCGTTATTAACCAGGGAAAACGGATGACTTTAGGATGGGTAATTGCAGGTAGCATTGGCCAGGTTCTTCTGGCGTATATGCTGTTTTTGTTGGTGGTGTTTGGGTTCAGTGCTGTTGATACCAGTCACCGACCTGCTTCGATTGACGATTCGGTGCTGACCTCGGCCATATACTCAGTGCCTGCAAGTTGTATTCTCAGTGCTGTGGTTGTGATGGGGCTTTATCGCATGGACGCAGGCAAGCTTGCGTATCTCTGGTATACGGTGCCGATCTTTTTGTTTTGTGGTTACCTGCTATACATCAAACTGATTATCCAGCGGGGTAATCGCTGAATTGGGCGAAGCGCCCTGATTGCTCAAAAACCGGGACAGATTATTTTCAGAGAGTTTCCAGCGCTTCGAAGCTAATCTGAGCTACTGTAAATCGCGGAAAATAATCTGACCTGGCTTTGAGCAGTTAGTTTAGTTTATCCGGTAGAATGGACGACCGTAATCGAGGCTGGTTGGCCGCTGAGCCGTTGAGTCGGTTGTGCCCTCTGCTGAGTAGAAAATATCGTTATTAATGTAAATGATGTTGTATTCGTTGATGTCGAAATGGGCTCCATCGAACTGGGTGATATGGGTATCGAGTTCGGTAGCGGTGAGGCCATCACTCAGTAAAACATCGTCGCCCAAAGCGAAGTTGCCTGATGATGTCGGGTTTGGTGCCTCCTGTAAGGGGATGCTGCAGCCGCTATCGATGTAGTTCTCGATACTGGTAGTGAATGCGCCGCCGGTAAAGGATACCGTGACGATATCGTGGTGCGCTTCACCCTCAACTGGCCCGCATTGTTTGTTCCAGGTGCCCTCAAGTACTGTGATTTGATCGTTTGGCGTCACGACACCGTTGTCCTCGTTCCCTGTATCGGGAGTGGTATTTTCATCGGTTTTTTCCAGGTCGCTTCCACTACCTCCACCTCCGCAGCCAGCCATTAATGCTGAAACCAGAGT